>Ga0194039_1000025_pt1 | contig 92663 bp, 99 predicted proteins | sample JunL228m_MetaG_FD_148679 | JGI IMG/M metagenome (GOLD analysis project Ga0194039, IMG submission 148679) | Anoxic zone freshwater microbial communities from boreal shield lake in IISD Experimental Lakes Area, Ontario, Canada - Jun2016-L227-8m | ecosystem: Environmental > Aquatic > Freshwater >...
TTAGATGAAAAAACCTGGATTTCTTGAATACTCTGGCGCGATTCAAGAGAAATTGTGATGAAATTGGGGATACAGGACAGGTTAGGCATTCAAAATCTAATTTGTTGCTGGTTGTGAGCTATCCTCTGCAATATTTCAAGGTCTTCATACCAATGGTGATATGTATAAAAAGAAGAGACCACAATAATTAAAAAAGCGGTTATGTTCGAAGATATCCTTAATAAATTTATTATTATTGAAGGCGTTTCATCGGTGACAATTATCCGTGATAGCGGCGAGGTTGTGGAAAGCCAGAAAACCGGAGATTTCGATGATGCCCAGCTGGCTGCAGTGATATCTTTTGTTCTTGAAGAGTCGAAATCCATGGCTTCAAAACTTGGAAAAGAACCACTCTCGATGGTATTTATAGAGTTTCGTGACCATATCCTCCTTTCAGCACCATTAAAGGACCATATATTTATCGTTTTAATCGCGAAACCAAGTGCGAACATTGCCCAGGTTAACATGGAACTGAAAAAGAACAGAGATAGGTTATCCCTGGTATTATGATAAAAAATCTGCCGGAAGGGAAATCTATTGGAGAGATGAGGGCCTCAATGCAGTGGATTCTCTCGCACACAGCAAGGTTTGCCGGTCTTGTACTTGTGACGATCCAGGGGAGCCGTGGTTTTATCCTGATCAATATGGGTAAACCGCTGGTGTATTATTTCAGGCATGGCCAGAATGTCCTCAAAGGCCACACTGCTTACGAGTATTTCCGGAGCCAGCCTTTAATCCAGTTTGAACTCAGGAAATATACGGCATTAGAAATGACCCTTGCGCTTGGGCTTGCTTCTGATGTGCAAGAGACTTCAGGCCACGCAACTCCGGAAAAACCGATAACCGATTTGATGAAGGATCTGCCTGTATCTCCTGACCATTTTCCATCAGGGGAAACAAGTGCTGAACCCAGCGTCCACAAGGGCAGTCCTTCCGCAGGAGAGGATGGTCTTTCCGTGTATGAAATGGTGTCCACTGAATATTCTGCATTTGTTAAAGACACCATCCCGTACCTTGGATTATCCCATAGTGTGACATCATCGCAGGAATATGAAAATGCTCCTGCTCTTTTCCCGCACGTACCACTCCATACCATTGGAAAACTCCTGGACACCAAGAAGACAGATGTAGGGGATCTGATTCTCGGGCAGATACTTGACCTTCCCGGGGTCCTGGCTGTGACAATATTCAGGCGTGGAATAAATGTCTTATCAATTGGAGACATCGATCCCGATAACCTCGTCGATGTTGCTGAGGACCTGATTAACAGCGCAAAAGGACTATCCTCCGTAATGAGGACCGGGCCGTTTATCCAGGTGACCCTCCAGATCCCTTCCGGCAATATTATCATCGCGCCCTACTACGATGAATACGTCTGTATCCTTACCAGTCCCGGGATTAATCTTGGGCAGATAAGAAAAATTATCCGGGAACTCCCCGGGATTGAAACGCCTGAAGAAATAGGAGAGGAATTCTGATGTATACGGTCCTTGTTGTCGATGATAACCCGTCGATTGTTGATATTTTCGCTAATATGCTTGAACAAGGGGGATTTCGTGTTCTTTCAGCCACAGGAGGTGAAGAAGCGCTTGAAATCCTGAAAAATTCAAGGCCTGACATGATCCTTCTCGATATCATGATGGAACCCATGGACGGATGGCAGACCCTGGAACAGATAAAAACTGGCCCTCCCCAGATTGCATCGATCCCTGTCATGATGCTGACAGCAAAACCCCTGAGTCCCGACGAAGCTCAAAAATTCGGGCTTTCCATTGAGGACTATATTAATAAACCTATTACCCGCCGCGCCTTATATGACGCTATCGACCGTTTTTTCCAGCGCCGTGACCGCATGGAGACACATATGCAGATTGCTGGAGAGAGTGGTGCTACCCCGGAAACACTCATGGAGTACAGGACACTATGCAGGGCCACGGATGTCCAAAAGCGGCTTCTCCGAATTCTTGAACATGTCGCAATAAACGAAAATCTAGACCCCGGGAAATATGAAGAGATAGCATCAGCAGTCAGGGAGATGAGGGATACACTGACCGTGAAAAACGAGCGACTTGAAGAAATAAGGCGCCAGTTCTCGGACCTCGGAATATCCCTTGAAGAGGTGCAACGGTGAGTTGGTGCGAGCAAAATAAATGGTTCCCTAATTACCTTTTCAACCGTAATTCGTTGCATAGTCCCAGGGAAATTATCATGATGATAACCTCTGATAGGTTAAGGCTTTTTTTATCCGGTGGAGGAAACGGCATGAATCAGATCCACCCTGTTTTTATCCACTACAGGATCGGTTCTGATGAATAACCGGTTGTTACCTGTATCAGAGCTTTCATCGGCTGCACGATGCCCGGTTCGTGCTTTTTATGACAGGTCAACCTCATATGTAGAACCAGCGGAATACACCATTTGTAAGCAAATATCCTATCACCTTGGATTTCCGATTGAAAAAAAAACTGTCTGGGATGAAATTTGCAAGGTAGCGCCAGGGATAGATCCCGCCTACAAATGTTACTGTGAATCATGTATCGATCAATGCAACAACCAGGAATGGAGTGTTGCAGCAGAACATGATCTTTTTGTAAAGTCTGATCGCTTTGGTATCTGCGGGACAGTTGACCGTATTTTTATCGATGCCCCCTATTTTTCAATTATCAGGTCCATAAAAGCTCCTGTTTCCGGTGTTTATTCAGGAGACCGGATCCGGGTGCTGGGTTATGCCCTCTGCCTGTCGGAACTGTTGGGAAAAGAGTTGCGTGGAGCTTCAATCGAGTATATTCCCGGTGGAATAAGCCGCTATTGTGAAATCCAACCCCGTGATATGAGGAGGTTCTATTCAATAAGGAAGGTCTTAATGAATTTAAACGCGGGTGGTGTCCCAAAAAAGCCACTCCATGCCCCGTGTGACGGATGCTCGTATAAGGTGCGATGCGACCCGGGACCTACCCGGCTGTCAGATCTATTCTGACCCGGTAACCCCTGTAAAAAAATATTGAATTTTCAAGTGGTACCATTCAGACGGAGGCATGATACCTGTTATGCCAGTTCTTATATTTATTGCTCTAACAGGGTTAGGGACTTGATATATTCTCCCCTGGCCTCCCGGGTAGTACCGACGATTAACCAGTACTCGTCCCCGTGACGCTCACATATCCCCCGGGCACTAATAGTCTCCCCCCTGATTGCCTGTCCGCTGTAGGTATGGGTAAATGATAGTACCTGTGAAATTCTCTCATGGGAAACCGAATACACAGCAGGATTATCATATGCATATGTGGCATCGGTTACAAGGGCTTCAATAGTCATTGGCCCGAGGACTTCCCCTTTTACCGAAGAAACTTTCTTGATTTCTTCATATCCCCTTGAATAAAGAAGATCAAAATAGGTCCCTTCAATCTGACCCCTGTTCCATTTTCGCTTTTCGTGAAGAATAAAATCATCAAGGGTGATCTCAGGCCTCCGTTTCCTGTAAACTGTTTCCCAGAGCCTTTCGCTCATCGGTTCAAGTTTCCCCGTTTGTATGGCGGATATTAGTCGTTCTCGGGCGAAAAACCAGTCCCTGCCGTATACAATAAAGTCTATATCTGATGATTCTATCTCCAGCCCACAGAGAAGTGACCCGGTACAGCCCATTACCGAAGCAGGAACCCCAAAAATATCCATCAGTTTTCTCACACGGTGATCCCTGCATGCAATGGAGGGTAATTCAATTTCCGGTTTTAAAATCCGTTTCACGTCAGTTGGGGGAACCCTGTGAATGATATCGAAATAGTGCGGCTTTTTCTCTTTGATCAATTCGAAGGCTGGATCAAAATCAAGTTTCCGATAACGGGTACCCGACCTCGAAACCCTTTCGCCGCGTGGATCTGGTATATATCGTAAAATACAGCCTATTCGGTCTGCATTGTCATAGGTCGCAACGGCATATATCCATCCATCATGGTCTTCGATGAAGTCGCGGAGTCGGAGTGGCAGCATCCTCACTCACTCCATTTGTGAGAGGTAATCCCTGACCTCTCCGATAAGTGCACCTTCCCGGATGATACACCGGTTGACTAAGTCTACCACCGTGCTCGGTGTTCCAAGAAGATGTCCCCCGTCAATTAGTATGTCATAAGGGACATGGCATTCACCCGGGGTTAATGGGTCTTTTGCACCGGACTGGTTTGCACTTGTCGCGGTTATAGGAGAATCGAAGCGAGATATAAGGTCTATTGCAGCAGGATGTGCCGGATATCTCACCCCGATCAGCCCTGTCCCTACCGTCAACATGGCAGGGACATATGAACGTGCTTTAACAATGACGGTGACGGGTCCAGGTAAAAATCGATTGATGAATTCCTCCTCCCGCTGGCCGATTTTAGTGACTGCTGCCATCATATCAAAATCTGAAACGGCAATCGATAATGGCATTGAAAGTGGACGGTTTTTTGCCTCATAGACTTTTAGGATTGCATCTTCGGAAAATGCGTCACCACCAAGACCGTAAATCGTTTCGGTTGGGTAAACAACTAATCCGTCTGTCATGAGGGCTTTTACGGCCTTTTCAATTATGTCCAATTAGAACTCCCTGCCGCGGACCCTGTTGATATCAAATACTGCCTTACTGCTGACGTGCATGACTGCAAAAACGCCTGCCTGAATCGGGTCGGTGACCACGAGATCTGCATGTTCCGGAACACTGCCAGCCATTTTAAGGGCAATAACCGGTATCCCCGCTTCACGGACGCGATCTACCGCGATTGAAATCTCTCCACCCATTAATGATCCTGCCAGAACGAGGATAGCTGCTCGCGGGAGCCTTGCCACTGCATCCACTGCCTGTGCGACTGTCCGTTCTCCTACAAGCGGGATGGTATCAACAGAGATTCGTTCCCCCCTGATATTATGACGGTCCGCCTCATTAACGGCGCCAAGTGCGACCTGGGCCACCTGGGCCCCGCCTCCGATGATAATGACCCGGGTGCCAAAAATGTTGGAAAATGGCTTATAGGGCTTAACTCCTTTCACCGATGGAATCCTTTCGAGTTCACTAATCAGTTCTTCAAAATCAGATCCACCCTGGTACTCGACATATATCTCTGCGAGATGGTTCATCGGCCCCGATTCAAATACTTCCTGGTGTATCATCATGATATTTGCATCATGACGGGCGACAACAGTGGTAATATCGCGAAGTACACCTTTGGTGTTCTCTGCAATAATCCTGATAGCAAAAAGTTCGAGTTCAGGTTCAGGCATAAACAGATGCGATAACCGGGGATCGAACCCGGGTTAGAAGCTTGGGAAGCTCCTGTCCTACCGCTAGACTATTATCGCGATAATCTCACTACCGTATTGGTCTTTTGGACTGATAAAGGTTATTTTATCGGGTTACACGGTACCTGGTACCGATAGTTAAGGTCAGGGATACAAAAAAATAAAATGCCGGTTCTCTATTAAATAAAATTGTTCATTTCACATATTTAACGGCGTTTTGGTGAGTTAATCTGCTGTAATTCATACATTACCTCGCGATGATATCCAAGGAGCATATCACTGATCACGCCAAACATGAAAATCTGGAATCCCACTATTACCAACAAAACGGTAAGGACTGTAAGTGGCAGGTGATCAATCCCCCGGAACCATTCGGAAAGGACATAAGTCCCGGTAATAATCCCGGCGATCATGATTATTACCCCGATTAAACCGAAATAAAACATCGGGTTGTTACTTTTTGCAAGCCGGTATATTGTAGTCGTAATTTTCAGGCCGTCGTGGAATGGGTTTAATTTGGTGTTGGTTCCGGGCCTTTTAAAATACCGGATTGGCACAATTTTAATGTTCTGGTCATTTCTTACTGCCTCTGCAGATATCTCGGTCTCAATCTCAAAGCCCGTTTCCTTGAGATGGAGCTGTTTAATTGATTCACTGGTGAAAGCCCGGTATCCTGACAGGATATCGAATAAATATTTTCCCTGTGCCAGTTTGAAAAGACGATTGATAAACTGGTTACCAAATAAATTCAGCCGTGAAAATGCAGGCTGGTTATCAGGTATCAGCCTGTTTCCTATCACCTGATCGTACCCCTCGAGAAGCGGGGAAAGCATGATTTCTGCATCCTGCGGGGCATATGTCCCATCTCCGTCAAGCATCAGGATATAAGGTGAATCAATATTTCGGAAGGCTTCAATCAGCGCATTTCCCTTACCCTTTTCAGACTGGACCATCACCCGGGCGCCGGATTCCGTGGCGATCTCCCGTGTTGCATCGCGGCTGTTTCCGTCCATGACCACGATATTGGAATAGCCCATCTCTTTGAATTCGATAATAAGGTCCCTGATGGTCGTGGCCTCATTTAACGTCGGGATAAGGATGCAGACCTTATCTTTTTCAATATTCATTCAATTACTATATTAGATTTATCGACATAAGAGCTTTCATGCATATCTCCAAAAAAGGAATCCGGGCACTGGGTATTGCCGAGAGTTATTCCGGGAGAGAGCAATCGGTTATCTGCGGTGTCGCAATGAGAAAAGACCTCCGGATAGATGGTGTCGGATATGGTACTGTCACGGTCGGAGGCACGGACGCAACAGATTCAATCCTATCCCTCGTAAAAAAGCTTAAACGAAGTGATATAAACGTCCTGCTTCTTGGTGGGTGCGTTATCTCCTGGTATAACATTATTGATCCATCACAATTGTATAGAGAACTGAACATGCCCGTTATATGTGTTACCTATGAGGCATCAGAAGGTCTGCTGGATGATATTACAAAGCATTTTCCTGGAGATTCAGGCCGTATTGCAACGTATATGAGTCTTGGTGAACGATTTCCTGTAGCACTAAAAACTGGCAGGACAATTTTTCTCCGCTCATGGGGGATAACAGATGCGGATGCTGCGAAGATTTGTGACGATTTCACACTCGATGGAAAAGTCCCGGAGCCCGTAAGGGTGGCAAGATTGAATGCCCGGGCATTTATGCGATATGGATATAACTTGAAATAAGCGTGCCCGATTGCTTTTGATATACTTCAAACCTGATGGTGTCTCCCGGGTGAAAGGTGCCATCGTTAAAATCTATCATAATTTGCTCACCAGGCTCCCACCATGTCCCGGTACATCCTGAGCCCCCCATTGTCTGAATTCCGATGTGGACTGTCGGAATGAAGTTATGGCCGTTCATGGTGCTGATACGGCAATCCAGCTTCTGTTCATTTCTATAAAATGATGCCTTGAGGTGATCATTTTCCAGTCGTTCCGTGCCATGGTGGTAGAGGAGTACCCTGCTGTCATAATTCATAATGCCCGCTTCATTTGTGCTATATACCGTTTTAATCTCGAGGAATGATGGTGTTTTGTACATTTCCATATTTGGCATCTGAAACATAAGATAGACCAGCAATGCGAGGAGAATCGTGATTGCAACCATTAGAACTACTGCAATCGAGTGCGAAGTCCCTTCGTTGGCATTATTTATCCTGCTTAATTGCAAAGTACAGAATTTAGTCTGGTATTCGGAGATTAATGTATTGAAATTATCCGGAAAATGCGAAAGTCAGACGTCAACCCAAAAGAGGATCATGTGAAAAAAGGACTCTCAATGCAAGAAGTGAGCGGAAGACCGTTTTATTGCTTCATATATGATGGAAATTAAAATAAACGCTAATTTACAAGTATTTTAAAAAAGAGAATTGAACTCATTCTTCAATTTCCCCTGTCCGTACACGGATAGATTTTGTGACAGGGGATACGAATATTCTCCCGTCACCGATTTTTCCTGTCCGTGCAGCACTAATTATGAGGTCCAGGATCATTTGGAGGTCTTTGTCTTTGACCACTACTTCCACCTTACATTTTGGAATGAGGTCTACGGTTATCTCCCCCCCGCGGTACTGGAGTACGATCCCTTTTTGGTCTCCACGCCCTTCCACCTCTGAAACGGTAAGTCCGTATATTTTATTCTCCTCAAGTGCTCTTTTCACGAATTCAAACCGCTCTGGTTTTATTATTGCTTCGATTTTTTGCATCTGGTTCACCTCATATATTGATACGTTCACCGTGCTGGGATATATCCAGTCCCACATATTCTTCATTTTCAGATACACGCAGTCCCATGAATTTGTCTACGGCCCACGCAAGGATATACGTAACTCCGAACGCATATATCAGTGCAGCAAAGGCAGCAATCGCATTTACTACAAACTGGTGTGTGTTTCCTTCCAGGAGACCGGAGCACCCGTTCACCGCGGCTGCTGCAAAGATGCCCGTTGCGAGCGCTCCCCAGAGGCCACCCATACCGTGGACTGCCCATGCATCACAACTTTCGTCGAGTCCTTTCCGCATACGGAAGAGCATCGCGCCGTAACATAAGAGGCCTGCAAAGGCACCAATTGCGATGGACGCCATTGGTGTTACATACCCTGATGCCGGAGTAATTGCGACAAGACCCGCGATTGCGCCAGATACCATCCCAAGAGAACTTGGTTTCCCATGGTACCAACTTGCAAACATCCAGGCCAGGGCACCTGCAGCGGCTGCCGTGTTCGTGACGACAAATGCATTCGCTGCAAGACCATTGGCGGCAATTGCACTTCCGGCATTGAACCCGAACCAGCCGAACCAGAGTAACGCAGCTCCGAGCAGGGTCATCGGTATGTTATGCGGTTCCATCATGTACTTGCCGTAACCTGAACGGGCGCCGATTACAAGGGCAATTGCCAGTGCCCCGAAACCTGAACTGATATGCACCACAGTACCTCCGGCGAAATCAAGTGCACCCATCTGTTGTGCCCATCCACCGCCCCAAACCCAGTGTGCGAGAGGATCGTACACGAGCGTGGTCCACAGTAGCGCGAACACAATGAATGACGAGAGTTTTACCCGCTCAGCAAGTCCTGAGGTTATAATGGCCATCGTTACTGTTGCAAAGGTTAGCTGGAAGATCATGTAGAGTAATCCAGGAATTGCAGGACTATATGGACCGGCTTCCATCCCCACTCCTTCGAGACCCATATTTGAAAGATTACCAATGAAACCCCCTGTGTCCCCGCCGAATACCAGGGTATATCCAATTAGTACCCACTGGATACTGACGAGTGCAAACGCGATGAATGCCAATGCAATCATCGAGATAAAATTTTTCTTACGTACCAGCCCGCCGTAGAAGAATCCTACCCCGGGTGTCATGAGCATTACCAGTGCCGTGGCTGCAAGGAGCCAGGCCGTTGTTCCCGTATCGATTGCCATGTAATTTTCACCATCCTGTTGAACGAAATGTAACGTCCATAATTTAATTTTACTTTTCTGCCAGGAATTAAATTGATCTGCTTCAAATTCTTGAATGAGGGTTTATCAGAGGATGGGCTGGAGATGTGAATGTCCTGATACTTACCCTTATCTGGGGTATCATGGTTTGACTTGTACTCTCCTCTGATAGAAGGAAGTTAGTTTCTATCTATTAAAAATATATCTATTATTCAGAAATTTAAACCTGATAAATGAGAAATTTTTATCCGGATAGTAAGAAAATCGCGCGATTAGGTTTACTTATATTAAACATACTATCCGTAATTCTCTGATACAAGGTTATTTTCAAATGAAAATATACTTCAGGGAGGATCTGCAGCCCCCTGAAATCGTCGCCTGTTCATGAGGATATCTGATTTTTGGACACAATATCCAGCTTTTCACAAGGATTTCAATTGAACGTTCAATGGATTTTGGATTAACTGTTTTTGGTCTTACACTTTGGTTTCTAGGTCTGGTCTTCTGTGTGTCAATATAGAATTCCCGGTTAATCAGGAGATGCCAGAGAATGCAAAGGATCTTCCTTGCAAGAATGCACTAAAGCGAGTATCTTTTGTTCTAGCGGCTGCCTGAGCCGCCTCAGTAAGGATTCTCCTGAGATGTTTTGATCCATGCTTTGTGATAGATCCTGTCCTGAGTTTATTGGCGGACTGGAAAACCGAAGGGACCATTCCTGCCCATGATGCGAGAGAATCAGTGGATTTAAAATCATGATAATCGCCCAATTCAGCAAGAATTGTAACCGCGGCGGTGATGCCAATTCCTGGAAGTGACATCGCTATCTGGACATCATCTTCCCTGTTCTTCATACGACCGATGATTTCATCGTCAATCTGGGTTACCGGCTCAGTTATCTGATCGATCAACCGGAGGTTCTGTTCGATGACAATGACCTGGCTTGTACTTAAAGCCGATTTAATCGCATTTTTAAGCAATTTTTCTTTGTATTGAACCCTTTTTGAGGGTATTCCTTCAATAAGTTCATCAATGGTTTTACCCTGGAGAAGACCATGGATAAGATATCGCCCTGATTTTCCGAAGATATCCGTAATAACCGAGGAGAGTTTGATGCAGGCTGCATCAAAGACGTCGTGAACAATAGCTTTGCATCCCGTGCGTTGGTCGACCAGTCTTTCCCTAGCCCGTGTCAGCTCCCGGATCTCTCGAACATCTTTCGGGAACACACGGGATGGAGTGAGTAGTCCATTCAATGCCAATTCTGCAATCCATTGAGCATCAATAATATCAGTTTTACGTCCGGGAATTCGCTTGATTACATAGGCGTTTGAGAGAATGAGTTCTACATATCCTTCAAGTGTGAGGTAAAGGGGACGCCAATAGCTCCCGGTGGATTCCATCGCTACTGTTGAACAATCTTCTGCCAAAACCCATGATTTAAGCAATAATAATCCTTCCTGGGTATGATCGAACTTTTCGATCTTGGTGGAACCATCGCGGCTCATTATGGCTGCAACAAAGAAGTCCTTATGTATATCTATGCCACAAGCAGTACTCTTTTGGGGTTGCATATGACCTCCGGGATGGGTAAGTAGTGATTTCTCGTAGGACAATTTCCAATTCGCAGTTACATCTGCATTTATGCTCTCGAGAATGAATTGGCTATGTTATCATTGGAGATCTCAGTCTCAAAAAATGACCCGCCTTGACTTACCCATCCTCGAAAATATCTTTGGCTGCATATTATTTTCATGTTTTATGCTCGACCGCAGGGCGGTCATCGGCGGTTATCATGAAAACGGATATGATGCCAAAGGGCCACAAGCATACAGGATGAAAATTTCAGTGACACTTTCATTGGAAATTTTGAATCCCACAACGCGAAGAATGTGAGCAGTTGGCCTTTCAAATTTTCATCGCTTTGGTGCGAAGCCCTCTTGGTTCTTGAGGTTTTTTTTTAAAAAAAGGGAATACGTCGACAGGATGGCGTTCTCCTACCTCCCTACCCCCAATAAGATATATCCACTACTTTCCTGCGAGGATACCAATTAAAAATCATCGCTATTTTCTTGCGACTCGCTGGAACTCATTTTTAGTATTTCGCCACATTTTTAACAGATAAAGTAAAACAGAATTAATCCTGGGATAGTTGGAGTCTAATCCCAGGATTTATGCGTGTAGAGAGCGCTACACGAGAGAGTTTGGGAGGATGATATGGGTTACATATCAAACCTCCACTTCATCTGTCCGCACGCGGACCATTTTTTCCACGGGTAACTGGAATATTTTACCATCACCCATTTTTCCTGTTTTTGCTGCCTGCTGTATCAGGCTGATAACCGTTTCAGCATGTTCATCCTTGATAACCACTTCAATCGATGTTTTGGGGAGGAGATCGATGGCCATTGTACCCCCCCGGAACTGCAGCGTGATACCCTTCTGGTCTCCACGTCCCATTACTTCGGTAATTGTCATACCATAATATCCATGATTTTCTAGGGCTTTTTTAACGAAATCAATGCGTTCAGGGCGGATAATTGCTTTTATCATCTTCATATCATCACCTCCATCACAGATTATGCACGTTCCCCGTGCTGGGATAGATCCAGTCCTACATACTCTTCTTCCTCAGTCACCCGCAGACCCAGGTACTTATCAATAACCTTTGCCAATACCCAAGTCAGGCTAAATGAGTAGACCATAATGAACAGGGCGCCACCTACCTGGATGAGAAACTGGTAGACATTTCCATAGATCAGGCCCGTATAACTGTTGATCGCAGCGGATGCAAAAATACCGACTGCAATTGTTCCCCAGAGTCCTCCTATCCCATGGACTGACCAGGCATCAAGGCTTTCATCCATACCCTTGTCGATACGCCAGAGCATTGTCCGGTAACATAGGATCCCTGCAACTGCTCCAATCAGGATCGAGACCAAAGGTCCTACATATCCTGCGCAGGGTGTAATTGCACCTAGGCCTGCAATTGCCCCGCTCACCATTCCAAGAGAACTGGGATGACCAGTGATCCACGATGCAAACAGCCATGCGAGTGCCCCGGCAGCGGCTGAAGTATTAGTGACCACCAGTGCATTAACTGCGAGCCCGTTCGCTGCTAGCGTGCTCCCCCCGTTAAAACCAAACCAGCCGAACCATAACAGTCCGGCACCAAGGAGGGTCATGGGAATATTGTGAGCTTCCATTGCGTAGGTCCCGAACCCCGCTCGTTTGCCGATTACTATTGCAATGGCGAGAGCTGAAAATCCTGCAGTAATATGGACAACTGAACCACCTGCAAAATCGAGGAATCCAAGTGAGCTCAGCCATCCCCCTCCCCAGACCCAGTGTGCAACAGGGTCATATACCAGTGTAGTCCAGAGAAGTGCAAACAGGATGAACGAGCTCAATTTGACCCGCTCCGCCATACCAGATGTTACGATTGCCATGGTAACAGCGGCAAACATCAACTGGTATGCCATGAAGAGGAGCCCGGGAATTGCAACGCTATAGGGGCCAGGGTCCATCCCCACTCCTTCAAGTCCTACCAGGGTAAGATTTCCCATGGCCCCTGATACATCTCCGCCAAACGCGATTGAATACCCAATAATAATCCACTGGATACTCACCAGCGCAAACGCCACGAAAGACATCGCGACCATGGAGATGAAATTCTTCTTACGAACAAGACCTCCATAAAAGAGCCCGACACCTGGTGTCATCAACATCACTAAGGCGGTTGATGCGAGGAGCCAGGCGGTATCTCCGCTGTCAATTGCCATGTATATCATCACCTGAATATTCTGCGAAATTTGTCTCTGCTGGGAACAATATTCACAGTCATTTCTTCTGGTCCCGGTGCCTCAGGCATTGGTTCGGACGATTTTTGCAATACCTGGGAGAGGTCGCATCCATGTTCAAAATCATCCAGGGTAACATGTAGCGAAACAAGGCATCTTTTACAGGGCTCATGGGGGATGATATATGCGCCCTTAGTATGTTCCATTTCAAGCCAGGTTCCATTATCAATCGATAATTGATCCAGAAGAGGTACATTTCCCCCTCCTGTTTCAGGGACATGATATTCTTCAGCACTATGGCCATGTTGTTTCATGGGTCGTTCCGGTTTTTGATTGACTAGTTTTTACCTATGGAAGGATCCTATTTACCAGACTATGTATATTTTTCTATTCCGACGAATTAAAAAAAATTAATAGTTCGCCAGGTAGCGCTCGAGTTCCCATGGGTGGACTGCGAGACGGAATGCATCAGATTCCATCTGTGCGGTGCAGGTCAGACTGTCCATTATATGCCCACCGAGAGTTTTTGTGAGCACTTTATCCTTCATCAGGTAGTCGTGTGACTCCGTGAGGCTTCCCGGGAGCATTTCAATACCCATTTTGTCCCGTTCCGCTGCAGTAAGGTGGTAAATGTTCTTGTCTGTGGCTTCAGGGGGCATGGTTTTATTCCTGACGCCATCGAGGCCTGCGGCCAGCATGCAGGCAAACATGAGGTAGGGGTTGCACATCGGGTCGGGGCTGCGGAATTCTGCACGTGTACCATTGCCACGGGCGGCAGGAACCCTCACGAGTGCCGACCGGTTCGCGTCGCTCCAAGTGATGTAACATGGTGCTTCGTATCCGGGGACAAGCCGTTTATACGAATTAATCGTCGGATTTGCAACCCTGGTAATGGCCTTCGCGTGTTTGAGAAGCCCACCGATATAATAGAGGGCGATATCACTCAGTTGTTTCGGGGCTTTTGGATCGAAGAATGAATTCTTTCCGTCTTTTGAAAGCGACCCGTGAGTATGCATACCGCTGCCATTGATTCCACCTATTGGCTTTGCCATAAATGACGCATGGAGGCCATGTTTCAGCGCAATAGCCTTTGTTGCAAATTTCTGGGTCATGATCTGATCGGCGGTGGTGACCGCGTCCCGGTACTTGAAATTGATCTCGTGCTGACTTGCAGCTACTTCATGGTGGGACATCTCAATCTCAAATCCCATCTCGGTGAGTGCCATCACGATCTCCCTGCGGACGTTCTCCCCCTTGTCATTCGGGGCAAGATCGAAATAACAGCCCTGGTCAGAGAACTGTGTTGATGGTTTTCCATCCACCATGTTGAACAGGAAAAATTCAAGTTCAGGACCTGTGTTGAAGGAGAAACCCATCTTTGCGGCTTCATCCATTGTCTTTTTCAGGATATACCGGGGGTCTCCTTCGAATGGCTTGTTCCCGTACGTATATACATCGCAGACGAACCGTGCAACACGGGTATCATTAGATCTCCAGGGGAGAACGGTGTACGACGCTGTATCAGGTTTTAAAAGCATATCTGATTCTTCAATGCGGGTGAAGCCCTCTATGGAAGAACCGTCAAACCAGATCCCCTCAGTGAGAGCTTTCTCTACCTGTTCAACAGGTATTGCGGCATTCTTTGGTTGCCCCTGCACATCGGTAAACTGGAGGCGTACAAACTTTACAAGGTCTGCATCGATACGCTCGAGCATCTGGTCAACATCTTTCTTGCTTGTCATTATGAATAACTAAACACTGACATTATTTATATTTACTTACCTTGCTTTCCAACCATTAACAAATAATATTGACTATTTTTAGAAACAGGCTATAATACAATCGTATTTTTTCAAATTGGTAGATTTTAAAGGTGGAAGGATATTTCCATCTCTGGCAGTTATAGTAAATGAAGCCTATCTGATGCACAAATCCAATCCCTGCACCTAAAAATCCGATACATATGAGTAGTAACTCGATGGAAGTAAACTGCACCCTATCTATGAGATTTATCAACGAGCAAATCAAATTATAGTCAACCCTATAATAATCAGCCAGCAGGGCGTAACGTGGTAACAATGTGTGGCATAATTGGTGTAATTGACAGGAAACGCGAATTGATGGATGGGACCTCAATCAGGCAGGCCCTCTCCAGAATGGACGAACGGGGCAGCGGTGAGGGGGCAGGTTATGTAGCATACGGCGTGTTCCCCGAGTTTAAGAATTACTATGCGATTCATGTTTTTTTTGACAATATTCATGAATCCAAAGGTTCTGTTGACAGCCTGCTATCTGAATGGGGGACGGTTGTCCACGATGAAGAGATTCCCACTAGTGACCACGCAAAGATCAGGAAAGTCCACACACCCTGGAGGTATTTCTTCAAACCTGATGCAACACTGATGCCCCGCAGTACCGCACCCGAAGAAGATATCGTGACCCATATTGTCATGAAAGTGAATACGACGATGCCTGGCGTCCTGATTTTTTCTTCCGGCAAAAATATCGGTGTATTCAAGGCTTCCGGATGGCCGGAGGATGTAGCCGATTTTTATAAAATTCATGAGTATAAAGGCTACATCTGGCTTGGCCATAACCGGTACCCGACGAATACACCCGGATGGTGGGGAGGTGCTCACCCGTTCAATCTCCTGAACTGGAGTGTCGTCCATAATGGTGAAATTACCTCGTACGGTACCAACCGGCGCTATATTGAAAGCTATGGGTACCAATGCACGATGTTCACCGATACCGAAGTGGTCGCATACCTTGTTGACCTTCTCGTCCGCAGACACGGTTTATCTGCTGAAATGGCGGTAAAGGCTCTGGCACCCCCGTTCTGGGATGAAATTGATCGCATGCCTGAAAAGGAACGCCTGCTTCATACCGCGATACGACTGACCTATGGTCCGGCGCTTATGAACGGCCCGTTTGCAATTGTTGTGGCAAATGAAAACTCAATAGTCGGGTTCACGGACAGGATAAAACTACGCCCGCTTGTTTCCGGGGAATATGGCAACAGGTTATATATATCCAGTGAAGAAGCGGCAATCAGGACAATGGAACCTGATGTTGAACGTATTATAATGCCAAGGGCAGGATCGCCCGTAATCGGGAGGCTGATCGCATGAGCATCGGCACTGTACCGATGAAATTCCGGGTGAGTATTGACCAGGAGCAGTGTATGGCCTGTGCACGTTGTGTGGAGAACTGTTCCTACGGTGTATTCCGGATGGAGAACGGCGTTGTCCGGGTAAATCCCAGGCATTGTGTTGCGTGTCACCGGTGTCTTGCAATGTGCCCGCGGGACGCGATATCTATCGAGGAGAGACCTGTTGACTACAGGAGCCACCCACTCTGGACGACCGAGGTGAAAGAAGCGATTTTCAACCAGGCACGTACAGGAAAAATTATTGTTGCCGGGATGGGCAATGCCCTCCCGTACCCGGTGATCTTCGATCGACTCGTACTGGATGCATGCCAGGTGACGAACCCAAGTATCGACCCCCTCCGCGAACCTATGGAGTTACGGACATACCTGGGTAAGAAACCGTCACATCTCGATCTACTAACCAGAGAAAACAGGGATGTCGAGCTTATGTCGACCCTCGTTCCGAATCTCAAATTAGAGACCCCGATTATGATCGGGCATATGAGTTATGGTGCAATCAGCCTCAATGCCCAGACCAGCCTTGCAAAAGCGGTGAGCGAAATCGGGACCTTCATGGGAACCGGTGAAGGTGGGCTCCATGAGAGCCTCTACCCCTACCAGAGCAACATGATTGTGCAGGTTGCTTCGGGCCGGTTTGGTGTGGATATCAATTACCTTGAACGTGGCGCTGCAATAGAAATAAAAATCGGCCAGGGAGCAAAACCAGGGATAGGTGGCCACCTCCCAGGAGAAAAAGTCAATAAGGAGGTCTCCGTTACCCGTATGATCCCGGAAGGAAGCGACGCAATCAGCCCGGCCCCCCATCATGATATTTACAGTATCGAAGACCTCAAGCAACTTGTCCGGGGTTTAAAGGAAGCAACCGAGTGGAAAAAACCGGTCTTTGTCAAAATCGCCGCGGTCCATAATTCAGCCGCCATAGCAGCAGGTATCGCCAGGTCATCAGCAGATGCAATTGTTATCGATGGTTTCCGTGGTGGTACTGGTGCTGCACCACGGGTGTTCCGGGACCATGTGGGGATACCGGTGGAAGCAGCTATTGCTAGTGTCGATGCAAAACTTCGCCAGCAGGGTATCCGGAATGAGGTATCAATTATCGCGAGTGGGGGGATCCGTGAGAGTGCAGATGTCGCGAAAATCATTGCACTCGGGGCAGATGCGGTTTATATCGGCACTGCTGCGCTTATTGCCCTTGGATGCCGGGTATGTGGGACCTGCAACCGTGGTGTCTGTGCATGGGGGATTGCGACACAGCGGCCTGATTTAGTGAGCCGGCTCGACCCTGAGATCGGTTCAAAACAGGTAGTCAATCTCATCCATGGCTGGACTGATGAACTGGCTGAGTTGATGGGGGCCGCAGGAATCAACAGTATCGAGAGTCTCCGGGGTAACAGGGACCGTTTGAGAAGTTACATGCTTGATGAAGCGCTTATGACCGTGCTTGATGTGAAATCCGTGGGTGCGTGAACCGAATGAAAACTGTCGAGATCGATGCAAAAGAGCTCCATTATACCCCGTTAAACCAGCAGATCAGGAAAGCCGTACTTGATGGGGCAAAGGAGATCACCATCAGAAACATTATGGGGCAGCGATTCATCGCTGATGGCTTAAAAGGCCAAGTATCACTGATACTCCATGGTGTGGCCGGGGGTGACCTCGGGATGTTCATGAGCGGGCCTGATATTACGTTGCATGGGAATGCTGACCATGCACCAGGTAATACGATGGATGCAGGTTCTATTGCCATCCACGGAAGTGCAGGTGATGCAGTTGCCCATAGTATGCGGGGTGGAAAAGTATTTGTCCGTGATACTATCGGTTACCGGGGCGGCATCCACATGAAGCAATACCTTGACAAGTGCCCGGTACTGGTACTCGGTGGTTCGGCTCGGTCGTTCCTCGGTGAATACATGGCAGGGGGCCTCATCCTTGTGCTCCGCCGGTTCCCGGATTCGATGAACGATGAACGAGGTATCGGGAGCGGCATCCATGGGGGAGAGATCATTATCAGGGGCGAGATCGGCGATGATTGTCTCGGGGTTGGAACAAAGAAAGATCCGTGTACCAGAGAGGAAATTACCCGGATAACCCCGTTGATCCATGAGTTCGCAAAAAAATTCGGAATTGATACCGCTCCTTTTCTAAACTCTGATTACACGCGTATATCCCCGGCTAGTGCCCGGCCATTCGCGAATAAGTATACATGGGAGTAGTGGTGGTAATGGAACAGAAAACATACCAGGACTTAAAAAAAGAAGTATGGGAAACCGGGAGCTGTTCGGGATGTGGTGGCTGTGTCGCAGTATGCCCGGCCGATTCAATTACCTTCTGTGAAAATGGCGATACTTCAACCCCTGTACAGTCCGGATATTGTAAACAGGCAACCGACGGTGTAGCCTGCGGTGCGTGTTACGCAGTATGTCCCAGGACCGTTCCCCAGGCTACAGAAACGCTTGGGAATTATATTGACCTTATCGCAGCGAAAACAACCAGGGATATACCCAGAAGACAAAGCGGTGGAGCGGTGACTGGAATTCTTGCGCATGCACTTGATACCGGGATGATTGATGCCATTGTCACCATTGGTGAAGACCGGTTTACAATGCGGCCCGTATCAGTCGTTATTACTTCCCGTGAACAATTGTTACACGAGGCCGGGAGCCGGTACAGCTGGTGGGTTCCTTTTCTTGCGGCACTAAAAACTGCGGTTGTCAACCGGAAATACAGTAAAATTGCAATTGTCGGAGTACCGTGCGCTGTGCAGGCTATATCGAGGATAAGGTCCTCTGAAAATGACCTGCTAAAACCGTACGCCCGCTCCATCAGGCTGGTCATCGGGTTATTTTGTACTGAAAGTTTTGACTATGAGGCACTAATGGGGAACAAGCTCAAATCAGAGCACAATATTGCCACGTGGGAAATTAAGAAACTCGATATCCGGGGAAAACTCGAAGTGACTATGAAAGACGGGAGCACTTTTTCATTCCCTATGAAAGAACTTGATGACGCTGTCCGGACAGGATGCCATCATTGCACTGATACAACCGCGCTCTTCTCTGATATTTCCGCAGGCTCTGTCGGGAGCCCTGAAGGGTACACCACCCTGATTGTAAGAAACCTTGTTGGAAAGTCATTCCTTGAGAATGCAGTCCAGGCCGGTGACTTGGTTATATCCCGGGAGGTTGATCAGGGTGCAATCGAAAAACTGGCCGCATCAAAGATTCGGAAGAATACCATCAACTAATTTTTTCCGGTGTGAAAGAGTCCGGATTGAGATTTAACTGGATGTTCGTACCTTATCGGTCGATACTATAACCTCCTGGTTCTGTCAATTCCTTCGGGTATAATATCATTATATATTCAATCTTTATTACACAGAAACGGGAAATTCCAGATTTATCAATACAAATCGTGGTTATATGGTAACAAAAAAAAGGGAAAAGAGGTATCTATGAAAATTCGTGCAACACTATCATTATTTCTAATCACCATCCTCCTTGCAGGATTTTCGTGTGCATTTACAGCCAGTGCTGCACCGGCACTTCCTGTGATGGTAAAGGCGGATTATACCTGTATTGCGCCTTTTAGTTCTGCCTATAATAACTGGTTACATACCCGGTCAGCTGAACCGTATGAAAACCAGGGAGGGCACGGGCTTGGGCTGATCCCTGCACCGGTTGACCTGTCCGGGGCATCCGATTCTGCTAACTGGGGCAACAGCATTAATGGTCCTGAAGTTGTCGGTTATGTTTTGCAGAGAAGTGCGGGGAGTGTGCAACCTACTGGTACTTTAGTAGTCGCCGCCGCGAGTTCTGACCGCTATGATCTCCGTACACTAGGGAAACTTAGCCCAATTAGAAACCAGGGGCAGGATGGGAATTGTTGGGCATTTGCATCGATTGGATCGCTTGAATCATCACTGTTGCCAGGGGAACGGTATGATTTTTCTGAGAATAATGAAAAAAACCTGCACGGGTTCGGTGTCCCCATTAACCTGGGTGGCAATGATTTTATGGCAACTGCATATCTTACCAGATGGTCAGGTCCGGTGTCCGAGACCGCCGACCCGTATTCTTATGGCAATTCAATTTCACCATCCGGTGCCCCTGTTGAAAAACATGTCCAGGAAGTATTTTTCATTCCTACCCGGAGAGAACCACTGGACAACGACCTGATTAAATCCGCGGTCAGACAATATGGTGCGGTATATTCTACATTACGGTATGAAGCCTCCTCCTATTCACAACGTACCGCGTCATATTACTATTCAGGGTCTGGCGGATTTAATCATGCAATTGATATCGTAGGGTGGGACGACGGTTATTCATCCGGTAATTTTGATAACCCTCCCCCTGGTAACGGCGCATTTATCGCAAGAAACAGCTGGGGCTCGACGTGGGGGGATGCAGGGTATTTCTATATCTCATATTACGATACCCGTATTGGCAGGGACAATGCGATGTTTACTGCCGAGTCACCAAATAACTATTCGCGGGTATACCAGTACGATCCACTAGGCTGGGTCGCAAATTTCGGGTTCGGTAGTGATACCGCATACTATGCAAATGTTTTCACCTCGGTTGGAAATGAACAGTTGAAGGCAGTTGGATTCTATACATCGGCAACGAATACCGAATATGAGGTAAAAGTGTTCCTGAACCCGGATACCGGACCGGTTAGTTCCAGTGGTTATGTATCAGAACAGAACGGGACTATCAGTCTTCCCGGGTACCATACTATCCGTCTCGATAATCAGGTCAGTCTTAAAAAGGGTGATCGGTTCTCAGTCGCTGTCAAGGTAGTATCCGCCGGATGGACTACACCTGTTGCGATAGAATTGCCAATAGACGGGTATTCCTCGGAAGCAACAGCTTCCTCAGGTCAGAGTTTTATAAGCAGCAATGGTGCAGGGTGGAGCGATCTTACCCTGTCCCAACCGAACACGAATGTTTGCTTAAAGGCCTTCACAAATTCCGGTTCAACCTCAGTCACTGCAACGAAACCCACTTCCACAGGTTGGCAATACCTTAAGAATCTTACCCGGCCCCCAATTTCGGTGAAAAGTAGCGTTGCCCGGATTTACCCGAATACAGGCTCTGTTAATCAGACGAATCTGGCCACCCGGACTCTCATTGCACAGGCGTCCACCCGGAACGCAACACAATCATTTGTCCCGGCACCAGTATCTTATGTTTCTAACTACCGGATCAATTTAGGGAATGTATCCACAACAGCCAGTTTCGCAGAGAAGATTCCTGCAATGTACCATGCTGCCGGTTGAGAATGGGGCAATTAACTTAGCATATACTAATCTTTCAGGATTGCCTCATTCCACTAAAAACCCGGGAAAGAATCCTGATGATTAGCAGATGGCGAACGATTATCATCCTCTTTTCATAATAGTGTAGGTAAAGTCCTTAGCGATATTCCTCCTACTAAAACCGGAATATGTCATGGATCCTGATTTCAGTACCCATAAGGTAAGTGTTTCTCGGGGTGCACACGGTTGTCCCAGGGTAATTTGTATAACAGGCTGGTGAACTAAATTCCTCCACGGCGGGATAAGATAAAAAGTAATCTCAGCAGAGGTTGTCGTATCTGTGAAAAAGGAGCCAAAATGGTTCTTTTTGTTACCGGTATCTGTCATCGTACCTGTTGGTATTGCCCGCTGTCGGGTGAACGAAAAGGAAAAGACCTGACCTATGCCAACGAGCGTGTGGTGGACTGCCCCGAGCAGGCAATTGAAGTAGCACACCGCATGAGTGCCCTCGGGACCGGGGTGACTGGTGGAGAACCGCTCGCTCGTCCGGAGAGGGTAATTACCTATTGTTCACGATTGAAAGAAGAATTCGGCCCGGAACACCAGATACACCTTTATACCGGGATTGCACCAGACCAGGACATGCTCACAAGCCTGGCAGGTATTGTCGATGAAATCCGGCTTCACCCACCCGTGGAGATTTGGGACCAGGTCCTTTCAAGTGAGTATGTAGTATCAGCCATAAAAGCCAAGGAGATGGGGTTCGATATTGGGTTTGAAGTACCCGCACTTCCCGAAGTCGGTCTCCTGAACCCGGCACTTCCCTTCCTTGACTTCCTCAATATTAACGAGCTGGAGTGGGGGGATCACAATGCTGATGGGATGCGTGAACGCAGCTATATGCTTGAAGATGGTCTTCATAACGCAATCGAGGGCGCAAGAGAATGGGCATCGCAAATCAGCAAGGAGGACAAGGTCCATTTTTGTTCTTCCTCGTTCAAGGATTCAGTCCAGCTCAGAAAAAGGTTAATCCGGGTTGCAAGGAATACTGCCCGAACTTTTGACCATGTTACCCGTGACGGGACGATTATTTATGGCAACCTCGCCCCCCATGAAAAAGACCGCGAATGGCTTAAGCGCCTGAAGGCGGGAACCTACGAAGATCTGGGTGACCATGTTGAACTGTCATGGAGGATTCTCCGGTCATATGCGGAAACGCTCTCCGGGGACTGTTCTATTATTGAACGGTACCCTGACAGGGGTATTATCGTCGAGGTGACACCAATTTGAGCCTGAGATCTGCATTAGAACCCCTGTACGAAGCCCAGCTCACACGCCAGTGTGTTTACAGACCCCGTCATATTGCTATTATCCAGGACGGGAACCGGAGATATGCCCGGAATTCAGGTCTTGATACAGCGGATGGGCACCGGGCCGGAGCAGACGTCACAGAAAAAGTCCTTGACTGGGTGCATGAACTGGGGATCACCCATATCACCCTCTATTCCTTCTCAACGGAAAATTTTAACCGGGACCCGATAGAAATTGAATCCCTCTTTAAACTTTTTAAAGAGAAATTTTTAAGTGTCCTGACCGATGACCGGGTGTCAAAATACCGGATCCGAGTCAGGATGGTCGGGGACAGGACCCTCCTGCCAGATGATTTAAAAGCGGTGATCGAGATTGTTGAAGAGGCCACAAAAGAGAATAATGATTTTTTCTTAACGATTGCCCTGGCATACGGGGGCAGGAATGAGATCCTTCATGCAGCACGGCGAATCCTAACAAAAATAAGGGACGGCACCTGTAATCCAGAAGATATTACACGTTCAATGGTTGAATCACATCTCCACGATGGGAGTGATTTACCCCCTGTGGATCTTATTATCCGGACTGGAAATGAATGCAGGACCTCCAATTTTCTGCCGTGGCTTGCGAACGGGCATGAAAGTGCTGTATATTTTTCAGCTCCCTATTGGCCGATGTTTCGGAAAATTGATCTGCTCCGTGCGATACGTGTCTATTCACAACGGATAGAAACCGGAAATTACCTCCCAAAACGCCTGACCCGGGATTGGTAATCACGGAGTGCCCGGAGGACATCTACTTTCCGGAAATATTTCCAGTTAATATCTGAGAAAAAAAGTTCAGAATACACCGATTGCCATATCAGGAAATCGGTCAGGTGGTCGCCACCGGTTTTTATCACAAAATCCGGAGTATATTTGAATGTCAGGCATGATTCGAGAAGCTTTTCGTCCACCTGCTCAGGCGGGACATGGCTCCGGGCCATTGATTTGATACATTCTGTTATTTCTTCCCGCCCGCTTTTCCCGACAGCAACAGTAACAAAAAGACCCGCACCACTTTCTTCAGTATGTTCCCTGTAATGGATGACCAGGTGAGCAATATCTCCGATTCTCCTGATTACCGGCAAATATTTTTCAATCGACGAATTTTCCTTTGTACTGATATGGAATGTCAGGCCCTTGATGGCATGGTCGTCCCGGCCACAGCTATCAGTTCCCCTGGCACTATCCTCGACCTCGCATTCGGGTGCCCTTGCGGCAACCCCTTCAGAAATATCAATACACCACCTGGTACAGGCAAGGATCTTATCAGGGGCGTCCTGCATATCCTGTTCGGTGATCATTACGCAGATATTGGCCGGAAGGAGCGAGAGCTGACGTTCGATAAGTCCTTCATATATCCAGTAAATCAAAACCGTGACCTCCGGTAGTACTTATTTTCTCTCCTCCATTTGATATCGAGGCAATAAAGTTCATACCGTGTTCCGGAACCTTATTGATTATTCACTCACTCCTTAATTGATTGTTATTATTGGTCTGTTACCATTTTTTTAGGATGCCCAGTCCAGGAGATCCTGCAATGTAAGGCTGTTTAAAATGTCCCTGGCACTGCACCAGCCCCGTTGGGCGATGGTAATACCATAACGCATGTTTGAAAATTCCGTCTCATGGTGCGTGTCAGTGCCAAGTGAAATGCGAACCCCCTTGTCTATCGAATGCCTGATATCCATATCATCGAGATCAAGCCTCCAGGGAGATGCATTACATTCGAGTGACGTACCTGTTTCGCTGGCACGATCGATTACCCTTGCCATATCTATTTCAAATGCAGCCCGTTTGCCCAGGATTCTGCCCGTGGGATGCCCGATAATGTCCACGTTTTCATTCTCAACAGCCCTGATCACGCGACGGGTCATTGAGTCACGTTCCTCTTTCAGACCGGAATGAACAGAGGCAATAACAATGTCCAGGTCAGAAAGAGCATGGTCCGGGAGTCCCAGTGAGCCATTCGAGAGGATGTCAACTTCGCTGCCATGCAGCAGCGTGCAGGCCCCCCCCATCCTGTTCACCCGTTCAATTTCATGGGATTGTTGTTGCAATCGTTCTTCATCAAGACCGTGGGTGATACCGAGGGTTGCAGAATGATCAGAACAGAGGATATATTCATATCCAAGTGCCTCACCGTTGGTCGCCAGCTGTTCCAATGTAAGCGTCCCGTCACTCCAATCCGAATGGATATGGAGATCTCCCCGTATATCAGCCGGTCCGACTAACTGTGGCAACTGGTAATTTTTTGCAAGTTCGATTTCCCCGAGGTTTTCACGTAGTTCAGGTACAATATCCTGGATTCCCAGGAATGCGAACATATCTTTTTCAGCGGAGAATTCATGGAGCCTTCCATCTACCCTTTCTTCTACACCATATTCGTTCACCTTCAGGCCTTTTTCGATTCCAATCTCCCGGAGGCGGATATTGAATTCTTTTGACCCTGTCAGGTAGATAAGCATGGAACCCAGCTGCCGTTCATGGGTGAACCTGATATCGACCCGCTGCCCCAGGACACGCACAGATGTCCGGCGTTCACCTTCATCGATCATTTCGTCCGCACTATTTTTGAGTTTTGGATTGATGAAGGACGGGGATTCTGTAGTAACGATATCAATATCTCCTATCGTGCTCTTTCCCCTGCGATAACTCCCGGCAACCACCCATGTTCCCGGTAGGAAGGATCCTGCAAGCCTATTGATAACTGCTTCTGCATCAGCCCTGTTCATCCGTCCGCCAGCCGCACGATAAAGAGCAATTGACTTAAGAAATCCCTGTTCTTTTCTCTCACCAAATCCCTTCAGAGACCGTATGCGACGACCACTGGCCGCCTTCTCAAGGTCCCCGATGCTCTGGATATTCATTTTTTTCCAGAGAACTGAAATAGTTTTTGGGCCGACCCCCTCCAGGTTAAGAAGTTCTACCAGTGATGGTGGTACCTTTGCACGGAGTTCTTCGAGTTCATTGCAGGTACCTGTAGCAACGATCTCCCGCACCTTCTTTGCAATCGCCGGGCCTATCCCCGGGACCAAATTGAGTTCCTCTTCACTCATTACTGCTGCAGGGTTATTGATACGTTCAATGACGTCCGCAGCCCTGTTGAATGCACGGATTTTAAAGACATTGTCTCCGGTAATTTCCAGAAGTTCACTGATCAATAATAACTTTGACGCAATCTCCCTGTTTGAGACCTCCATAACCTTGTCAATGCTCCTGAATGCTTTCGTTGTACGTATAGCAATGATGAACAGGTAAATTTGTTTCTTCTTGTCAATCAGAAAAGTGCCCCATGACATGGGGGGCTTCCGGGATCAGGGGAAAAAAGGTGTATTTCCTTAACAAGTGATGCCGGATCCCCGCGCTGGTAACCTGTTATGTAAACGTTATTGTTCCGGGGGTGTTTCTTCAAAAATCTTTACCGACTTTGGCATTATCCCTGGTCGCTTATCGGTCATCCACGAAGTATACGACAGCACATGGACATGATATTCAAGATACCCACGGATGAAATCAGAGAGGCCTTCACTGCGTCTGCCTAGAATGAGGATCACGAACCACTGGATAAACATTAGAATTCCTGCAATGAATCCATACACAATGAGGACAATTGCTATTGCAATACTGTAAAATATACGGACAAGGAGTTCCCATCTTCTGGCCGTATGCTCATACGTAAAGAGACGGGGCATGGTTTCTTCTGCATCAGACATCTGAATTCACCTCTACAAGGCCGGACTGGAAATTGCTCCGTTTAAACCGGGCTTATTTATATGTCAACGTTTTGCGTGATGAATGTTCTTGAATGTAAAATTTTAAACGCGTAAATTTCTGAATTTCTATTGATGCACATGTTTTTAAGCCATGAAAACGAAGTTATTGAGTCAGATCATAGTCTGATAACGCCAGTGTCCCGGTAGGGTAGTGGACATCCTAGAAGCCTGCGGAGCTTTTGACCCGGGTTCAAATCCCGGCCGGGGCGTTCCTATTTAAAGTTAAAATCCCTTCTGCATCCCCCGTTCCGCGGTGGGATCTTTTCAACGCAAGTTTTAAGAATAGGCTCCCGTATCAACATAACGTGCCAGAATCTGATATCCCCCGGAGAGCTCCCCGGCGGGAAGACAAGCCCTTTTATAAGGACAAACCCGAGTATGCCGATCATACCCTCAATCGCGCCCTAGAAGAGGGGCAAATATTAAGGGAAGATCACCAGCTGATCCGACTCTACACAACGGAACTGAAGGCGACAGAGGGGATCTGTGATATTCGCGAAAGAAAGCTGATCTACATCCTTACCATATGGCGTACCCGGATCGGACCGTATACCCAGAACACCATTCTTGATCTCTACGCGGGGATTGAACGCATTAAGGAAGCGAAGACCCGGTACGGCACACCCTACACCCAGAACTCCCTGAGGGACCATATCGGGTTACTTAAGCGGTTTTATACGTGGCTAATAGAGAACTCGTATTCATCAGTATCCCTCGAGAAACTCCGGAAGATCAAAGTTCCGGCTATTGATAATATGACCGTTACTGCCGATGAACTTATTACCCGTGATGAGATCAAGGCTATGATCCAGCATTGCCTGAACAGCCGCGATCGCGCCATGATTGCAGTTCTCTACGAGGGAGGGTTCCGGATCGGTGATATTGGCGGACTCACCTGGAACATGGTGAAGTTCGATGAGTATGGTGCCCAGGTTAATGTCGATTTCAAGACGGGTATCCCTCGCTATGTAAGGCTCCTTATTGCTGTGCCGTATCTTTCTGCATGGAAAAATGATTATCCCTTCCCCATCGAGCCTGAGGGGCTCGTGTTCGTGTCCAATCGGAATACTCCGACAACGTATGCGGGGTTATCTGCACAGATCAAAAAGATCGCGAAACGGGCAGGGATTCAGAAGGCAATACATCCGCACCTCTTCAAGCATACCCGTGTGACTCACATGCATGAGGAGGGGTACCATGATAGCACAATAAAACAGATCTGCTGGGGGCACCAAGGGACAAAGATGCTTGCTACCTATGCTCACCTCACGAACAAGACCATCGACGATGAAATATTTACCATCCATGGAATCAAGAGGACAAAGGATACCGAGGCAAGCAGCATGGCTGCACGACAATGCCTCTACTGCAATACCATCAATGCACCCACGCAGGAATTCTGTAATACGTGTGGCAGGCCGCTCACCGGCGAGGCAACTACCGACCTCTCAACCGCAGTGACAGCGATCGAAGATCACCCTGTATACAAGGCAATTATGGAGAAGATAAAGATGGAATTACCAGCTCTTGCCAAAAACTCAACCTCTTAACTTCTAATATTCGATAATTTTTTTAGACCCTGGAATTTTGAACGTGATTATGCAAGATGACCGTGTGGCGAGTCACCAATTATTGGAAAAATCTCCTTAAATTTCACCTTTTTTACATGAGATCAAATCAGCTTTCTGCGCGTGTCGAAGTCCCTATGCATGATCGGTTTTCATATGTAATTGGCTCTGGATAATCGCCGGTTTTTACAACGGCCGATCCTTACACCCCGAAAATTTAATCCGACTCCATATGTAATTGCATTATCCATTTAGAGGTCTTTAATCGAACATTTTATATAGCAGTACTTGTTAACATTGTTTTTATACGGGGCCTATTGAAGGCTCTAAAGTAGATAATACGCGGAAATATTGCTTAATTCAGGTTATAGGAGACAACATCATGATACGAAAAATCACAAGAGAACTGCTTGACCATCTGCCAAGTGATCTCCACCGCCAGATTGCGATTGAAGTGTTCGTTAAGAGTGGTGAGTGGGTAATAGAGGAGTACTATCTCACCAGGACAGGGAAGGAGGAGAAATCAGCATGAAAACGCCGTTATGCGATCCGCAATACCGGAATAACAGAGGATGGAACCAGGGACCACCGGTAAGGAAAACACGTGGCCCCAGTGGAACTACGTCCCCAATCAAGGGGATGGGAGCGTTTAGATACAGATTTCTATTATGGATTCTGGTTGTAACTGTGTTTAATTCGTCACATGTGCCGTTCAGTGTGTTGAAAACAATTCATGGCTATACAAGATCTGATTTTTATCTCCTGAAAACAGCCGGCCTGATTGTAAAGGTGAATAAAAGATATCGTTTAAAAGAAGATATTGCTAGGATGTTTGGGGAGAATATGACCGCTTATGTAGACATACAAAAAGGCCGAACAACAATTATGATGTCAGATAAGCTCCGTGGGATGTTGGGGATGCGTGACACCGATTTTCATAAGGATACTAAACCGGAGGTTTTTCACCTTTCCAAAGAAAATTGTCCGTCACTTTTCACATAACCACAATTGTTATGGGATCGGAACCTGTATCCAGTTTTTACCCGAAAATGCAGTTGAATACATAGCAGGTATACCTGTCTCACTGATGGGTATTTCGATAGTACATTAGACTTGTAAAATCTGGAAAATCCATTAAAAAAAAGAACCAATATTTTACGTGAAATTTTGAAAATGGCTTGTGAAGATACGTGCGGATTTTGAAAATAACGGGATTTCCCCGAGAAACCTCAAAAATACGGGTTGACTTTTATTCGGATAAAGTCCAGAGACCTTAAATAAAACACGTGCTTACGTAATTCGAATTACGTATAATCTTCGTGTTTTTTCCTTAACTGTAGAAAGTGCCTAATGTAGAAAATGCAGCACGATCTTTTCGCGGGCGACAATCGCATTGTCCTCGTAGGACGAAATGGTGACGGCCTTCCTGGTGAACGTGACGGTATAATCTTCGCCGTTTGCATCATGGCAGTTCAGCGAGATGGAATACCCTTCATTTTCAGTGTCCTGGATTGCAGTCCCGCCGATTGCGGTCGCAAGAGCAGTGTTTCCCACAAGTGCGGTCGATGCTGCGGTATAACCTGCAACAGTTGATGCCTTTGCGGTGGCATTACCCATGTTCTTCAGGGTTGTCGGGTTCTCATAGACCACACGGATACCGAATGACTGTGTTCCACGGCTGGTACCGGGATGAGTCTCACCGGCTACAAGGTGGTCCACGCACTGGAATGCGTTGGTATCGATGACACCCTGTACAAGGGTGTTTAAGGCTGCAACATCAGCAATCTTGGTCGTAAGAGTACGGACCGACCGCTTGACATTTGCCTTCTGTACGAAATCAGACATTTCTTTTCTCTCCTGCCCCTTATGGGACGTAAAGAGGGTAAGAAGTGAAATAAAAAAAGAAACTATGGAAATGTAGCCTAGGGAAAAAGATTATCGATACATTCCTTTCGGCACCGTCATTTCGAACCTTGCACCCTTACCCGGCTCGCCGGTCTCACGGATGATAATGCCGGTGATTGAGAGGATCTCCTGTACAAAAAAGAGACCACGCACGGAAGCACGTGCTCCTTCACCGCGGAAAAAGATCCGCTCCTTCTTATCAGCAGATATACCAATACCATTGTCATCAAAAATAACCGTGACCCAGTCCGGTGTGATCGTGTGCGAGACCCGTATTTCGCTGACATGACCCCCGTGTGCAACGGTGTTTTCTAACAGACCCTGAAACGCCTTTTCAAGCAGCGGATCGGCAAAGATTTCGAGGGTTTCTGTCTCAAGGCTGTGCCGGATCTCGCCAATCGATATATGGGAGAGCCCTAACAAAAACGCCAGTTTTACATTCTGCCATCTCGACGGTTTTTCTCCCATGTTCTGGTAATCCTTGGTAAATTCCGTTATCTCTTTTATAGACCGGACTGCTCGTTCACCGCTCTCAATATTCTTAATAATCCCGTCCTGTCCTTTTGCCTGTTTTTTTGCCATCTCAAGGAAGCTGTTCACGATAAAAATCTGGGTGGTTAAGTCCTGTCGTGTCAGTTGGGAGAGGACATTGAGTTTTTGATTTACCTTAAGGAGAGAGTTAAGCGTTGTGTCCCGTTCAGTAACCGTCCGGGCCAGCGTGATATTGCTATGACTTAACGTAGAAACCATCCGGGCAAACTTTGTATAAAATGCCATTACTGTATCGATCGTTTCCTGGTTCCACCGGGGGACCCGGTCAAGTGCATCAAGATATGACTGCTCATCAAATCCGTAACGCACCGCTTGGGCGCGGAAGAGTTCATCGTTCACGGACTCATCCTCAAACAGGAACTGGCCCAGGAATAGGTTACCTACATGGCTTCCCCCGATAACAATGGGTGTCACGAGGTCCCACATATTATTTTTACACCGGTAGCGCTTGACCGTTCCCGGTTCAACCCCGCTTGAGAGGAGAGTATCGCTTTCCGCACAGTTCGCACAGGTTTCTGGGTTCACCCGGTGGAATTTTGTGCAGATGTCCTGCCAGCCGGTGGCAACCAGGATTTTCCCGTTGATATCAAGAATCGCAATGCCGATATGCGTCAGGGCATTGAAATCATCCATCATTGACTGGATTTCCTGAACATTGATGATGTCGGCAAGATCCAAGTTACCGATATCTCCCCCCGGGGACAGGAGACTTTCAAGTTTATTCCTGACACGTCCTTCGCTCTCACGGATCATCTGTTCACTTTCCGCGAGTGCATCGAACTGCCCTTTGAGTTCTTCTTCAGCTGCTGCAATCTGCTCATATGAGGCATTGAGTTCTTCGTTTTTCTTAACGATCTCATCTTCTGCCTTCTTGCGTTCGGTGATGTCCCGGAACGACCATACCCGGCCAATGCGGACGCCATCTTGGATCATCGGGAATGAATAACGTTCAAAGACCCGGCGGTCCTTGAAGGTGAGGGTGTCCATGTCCACTGCATCCGAATTGTATAGCTCCTGCACTTTCTTGAGAAATGCATCGGGATCGGTCAACTGGTTCAGCACAAAGTCAAGCATTGCCTGGTCATTGCCGCGCTCCATGAGAGATGGTGGGATTTTCCAGATCTCGGCGAATCGCCGGCTGGCAAGTACCATCTTTCCCGTATTGTCCACGGCGAGAATGCCATCTGCTGTGGATTCAAGGGTGGCCCGGAGTTGCGTTTCGCTCTCCCGCAGTGCCCGTTCCTGCCGTGTGAGTTCATCAAGATTGCCACGAAGTTCTTCTTCGGCTGCTGCGATCTGCTCATAAGAGGCATTGAGTTCTTCGTTTTTCTTTACAAGTTCCACTTCGGCACGCTTACGCTGAGTAATGTCAAAAAAAGCACCATCGAAAATGAGCCGGTCATGTTCCATTATCGGGCTGGATACTGCACTAACCCAGATCTTCTCACCGGAGGGTTTGACATACGGGCTGTCAAACTCCCACAGGGTTTGTGTTGTTACGGCGTGCTGAATCGAACTGAGAAACCGTTCACGGTTTTCAGGAACTATTCCTTCGGTAAATCGGTTATCAAACGTGGCCTTGTCATTCTCAAGTCCGAGAATCTCCCGGCTGCGCCCGCTGATATAATCAAATCCGGATGTCCCATCGGGGTTAACATAATACCGAAAGACAACCCCGGGTATGTTGGTGGCCATTGAGTCAAGCTGGCGCCTGCTTTCCTGCAGTGCTCTCTCCCGGTTTCTCTCATCGGTCATGTTATGGAGCGTACCAATGGTTGCCGGCTTTCCTCTGATGTTTGCCGATTTGACTTTCATTTTGACCGGGATCCGGCTCATCCTGTCATGATGAAGAACCGAGAATTCGTACACCTCGGAGTGGAGTATCCCTTTGAGCCGATCATGATGCCGGGCCATGACCAGTTCCCGGTCTTCAGGGGCAATCATGTCAGCTATGGATCGCCCTGCAAGTTCTGAATCGGGGTAACCGGTCATTGAGGAAAAGGAAGTATTGAAAAAGACGATGATGCCATCCTGGGCAATGAAGATGCCATCATGGCTCTGCTCAATGACCGTGCGGTATTTTGTTTCGCTCTCCTGTAATTCCTGTTCCTTTCTGGTCAATTCATCCAGATTGGCCCGGAGTTCCTCTTCGATTGCAGTAATCTCCTCATAGGATGCGTGGAGTTCTTCGGCATTCTTTAAGAGTTCCTCTTCAGAACGTTTCCGGGCCGTGATGTCGGTCAGCATCGCAAAAGAGCCTTCAAACGAGCCTTGATCACCCATAATCGGTGTTGCTGATACATTGAATGTCAGAATAGTCCCGTCTTTCGCCCTGAACCGTCGTTCATAGGAGCCGGGTTGTCCATGCCTCCGTTCCTCGATCTTTTGCTGCTGGTCGGCAAGGTCTTCACCCGACATGAAGGACTGGATCGTTTTTCCGAGTATCTCGTTTACAGGGTACCCGAGCATCTCTGCCATGCGCTCATTGACATAGGTAGTAACAAACTGCCCGTTCATCGCCCAGATGCCTTCGTGGGAAGTTTCAACTATGCGGCGGTACTTCTCCTCGCTGTCCCACAAAGAATATTCGCAGGCCGGTGTGTCTGATTTCTTCTCTCCAAGCGTCTTCTTCCCTGCAGTCATCAGGCATCTTTCCCAGTCATCCGCCACATACCCTTCGGCACCACTATCTCGAACCGTGCTCCCTTGCCCGGCTCACCGGTCTCAGTAATCATGATACCCGTAATTGCAAGGATCTCACGGGAAAGGAACAACCCCATACCTGTATTCTTCCCGAATCCACGATCGAAGATTTTCTCCTTCTCATCTGCAGCGATGCCGACACCATCGTCCTCACATTTGATCACAAAATTCCCATTACGTTTCTCAGCAGAGAACCCTATAATAGTAATCTTCTCCCCGTATCGCACGGCGTTATCCATCAGGTTATAGAAGACTTTTACTATCATCGGGTCAGCAAAAACTTCTGAATCTGAATGGAGATCGTTCATCACGGTGATCTCTCCGAGCTGGATTTCCTTTGCAGCGGTTTCCACGAGGATGCGGCAGTCCTGCCAGGAAGGTGCTGTGACCCCGATGCTCTCGTATTCCTTGGTGAACTTGATCATCGCAGATATCCGTTCAGCAGCGGTGGAAACTTTCTGGAAATACCCACTGGAAGTGGGATCCATCTCCTTCTTTTTCAACATCGAAAGGTATCCCATCTGCACTGTCAGCTGGTTGTTGATGTCGTGCCGGGTGATGGAAGAGAGGAGGTTGAGCTTTTTATTCGCCATCTGCACCGCCATTTCTGCCCTCCTCCGCTCAACGATCTCGGCCTCACGTTCTGTAACAGCATGCTCCAGATCCTCGTACGTCCGGGCAATCGTAATCGAGAGGCCAGCGACCTGGCTGATGAAGTGAGTGAGATTAAGGTATTCATCCAGATATCCGGGCAGCGATAATCCTTCAATGGAAAGAATCCCGAGCTGTTGTTGATCATGCATCACCCGGAACTGGAACCCGTCACCTGTATTTGCGATCCGGTACTGGACGGAGGACTCTGGAAACGGTGCCAGCCCATGTTCCTGATTATCTGCACTCTGTGGAATGCTGATAACATCCTCGTAAACACCATCGCGGAACGGGAGGAATTTCGCTTTCTTAGGTGAGAAGAGAAGGAAGAAGAGATCGAGCATCTGGAGGACGACAGTCTTTTCATCATGTGCTCCGATAATCTTTGAAGTCAGGTCTGATACCATCGAATAATCCGCCACTTTCTTTTCCAAAGCGTGGACCTCTGTCCTGCACCCTATGACCTTCTGTTCGCACTGCCATGTAAGGTAGAGTTCTATAAGCCGGAGGCGGAAATAATCAGTTCCAACAGGCATGACCCTGGGCGGGACCCCGATAAATTCAGAAAACTCTGTAAGAATCCCGGCAGTGCCGGGATGTGTTCCCGTATCAAGGAGAATGATTTCCCGTATCGATTCTGCATACATTTGCCGGGCGGTTGCCTGGTCCAGCTTGTCACAGTGAGCGTTTTGCTTCCAGCGGGAAAGCCAGCCGGGCAGGACGACCAGTGCACCGTTTTTTAGGTAACTGTTGACAAGGTCCTCCGGCAGGAACAAGGATGCACCTGATGTATGGAAGATGAGGGATGAACCCAAACGGACCTCCTGAGGAATGTCAAGTGTATTGGCGCATCCGCACCCGCACAGGTAGACCCGTGCTCCGGCCTCTTCAAGTTCGCGATACTGATCGCTGACCGTTTTCCAAAGTGATGGGATATGGCCACAATGGAAGGGAAATGATCTGACGGTGGCCCGGGATAACGAACCCGTGGCAAGTATGGCATCCACCTCCGGCCTGATATTCTCGCAGCAAAGGATACAGAAATTATCCTTCATCCGGCACCCAGTCGAGTGGATAGCGACCCCATTGTTTTACTGCAGCACTGATCGCAAAGAGAACAGAATCGGGAACCTGCCAGGGAATCTCCCCGTGGTTGTCCGAGAGAATGAATCCCCCGCCCCGGCCTGCCTTTGCAATGGTTTCCTTCACGTTCGCTTCCGCCATTTCCGGGGTCCAGCGCCGCATCTCAATGCCATTGAGGTTACCGATAAGGACCATCCTGCCATTGATTGCCCGTTTTACTTCCCCAATATCATCAAACGCGGAAACCCCCACCCCAATCGTACCGGTTTTTGCCAGATCGTCAATACGCGAAAGAGTCCGTGCCGAAGCCAGGTGGGTTGCAACACCGCCCCTGATCTGTGCAATTGTACGCTGTGCAACAATAAATCCGGTCTTACGGTAGAGGTCAGTGGGAGTCATATCCGGTGATGCAAGAGGATCGGCACACCCGATTGCCGTAGCTCCGGCCTCGAGCTGGGCGTTTGCCCATGCTACGCAGAACTGCTCATTTTTCTTCATGAGCTTCCAGAACAGGTCAGGTTCTCCGTACATCAGCTCGATGTAGGCTTCAAACCCCATCTGCAGGACAGGGAGTGAGAAGGGGGAGATGACAGATCCCATGATGGGCACATCAGTAGCGACCCTTTTCTTTAACAGTTCGATGGTGCGCAGGCCGGACAGAAGGCTGGGACTATCTTCAACTGAAGGGACTTCAATCGTATCGATATCTGCATTCGTCATGATGATCGGTTTCCCCGCGTTTGGGGGGCCATCATCCCTGAATATGACATCCCCACCCCATGCAACGATCTCAGACGCTGCGTACGTGAAAGGGTTGACACAATCCCCCTGGAATTTTTTTAACAGGCGCATCTGGCCTTCAGCGATATACTCCGGCTTTGAAAAATAGTCACGGATCGAGAGTCCCAGCTCCCTGGCCCCCTGCATCGTGAACAGTAAAAAGAGCGGGACCCGGTCCGGTTCTTTAAATTCCATCGTATCAAGCGTGCGCTGCATTGACGTCATGGAACCTGTCATCCCTGCACCTCCGCAGCCATTCGCCTGACGATCTCAAGTGTCTCAGAAGCCGCATGCCCCATCGCATCCGCCCCGACCTCTTTCCAGAGCAGGGGATCGAATATGAACGGTGCTCCCCCGACAATGATTTTTATACCCGGTTGTATTTTCCTGATACGGGTAATTGCCTCCTTTGACCTGAGGGCAGCAGGGAGCATCAGGGTGGAAATCAGGAGGATGATGACGTTGTCGTGGGTTACCTGGTCAACGAGCTGGTCAACCGAGACCCCGTGACCGTAATCTGTCACCTCGTACCCACCAGCCCGGAGCACGGAGAGAACTATTCGTTTCCCAAGCGTGTGGTGATCTTCGAGTACTGCAATTGCCATCTTTGGCTGGTCCACGCGACGCGGGTCCCCGGCAGGGAGCATGGTGTCTACAATCTCTTCACAGATCCGTCCGCTCATGTACACCTGAGAGAGTGCGACTTCGCCGGTTTCCCAGCGCCGGCCCACATCTTCAAGCGCCGGGACGATGAGGGTTTCAAGACACATGAACGGGGAACCGGTTGTGCAGGAATCCCGGACGATCCTGATGGCCCTGACCCGGTCGACCGAGATCAGGGCATTTTCCATGTCTGCAAGCGATGGGGATGGGACGCTGTTCTTTCTGTTGCCTTGTCCTGCATCCAATGTATCAGAATTTGATGTAGGTAGTATCGTCATGGTTTACCCCTCTGAAATATCATTTGTATCAATGGTTCCTCCGCCATGCCTCTTTCGGCACCACTATCTCGAACCGTGCTCCCTTGCCCGGCTCGCCGGTCTCTTTGATCGTTATGCCGGTAATGGACAGGATCTCTCTTGATAAGGCCAGACCAAGGCCCGTGTTCTTCCCGTATCCCCGCTCGAATATCATCTCCTTCTCATCTGCACGGATACCCTCGCCATCATCTTCACAGGCAACGATGTGGTCATCACCGGATTCCTCAACACAGAACCTGATCTTCGTGATCTTTCCCCCGTATTGCACTGCATTGTCCATCAGGTTGTAAAAGACTTTCATGACCAGCGGATCGGCGAAAATTTCCGTACCGGCAGGGATGTCGTTCTTCACCATGACCTTTCCGAGCAGGGCCTGTTTTACCGCAGTGTCTACGAGTGTACGGCACTCCTGCCATGCAGGGGCATTCACACCGATCGCTTCGTATTCTTGAGTAAACCGGATCATGGAGGAGATCCGTTCTGCGGTGGTTTTGACCTTGCTGAAATACTCGCTGAGTGTGGGGTCGGGCTGTTTCTTTTCCAGGACCGTGAGATACCCCATCAGTACTGTGAGTTGGTTGGTGATGTCGTGCCGGGTAATGCTGGAAAGGAGGTTAAGCTTTTTATTCGTCCGCTGGAGCTCTTCCTCCGCCCGCTTTCGTTCAGTGATGTCCAGATAGGTTCCCAAGACACCAATAATCTCACCGGTTGCATTCTTCAAGGGGACTTTACTGGTCAGGAGGGAGATCTTTTCTCCGGAGGGGGTGGTCTGCGGCTCCTCGATTAGGAGCCGGGGTCTTCCACTCTCAATAACAAGACGATCATCGGCCCGGTACAGTTCCGCCTGTTCGCACCAGCCCATCGTATAATCATCCTTTCCGATAACATCCTCAGGTTTTTCAAAGCCGGCATCACGGGCGAACTGGGTGTTGCAGCCGAGAAAGGTTAGATCCTTATCTTTCCAGAAGACCCTTGCAGGTATAGTTTTGATGATCGTATCCAGGATCTGGCGCGATTCACGGATAGCCTCTTCGAAACGCTTCCGATCGGTGATGTCCTGCATCGTTCCGAGCATGCGGACCGGGGCATTCGCCGCATCATACTCCACCATCTCGGCCCTGCCGGCAATCCACCGGATATCCCCGTCAGGCCTGATGAGCCGGTGTTCAAATTCATAGCTCCCGGTCTCCATGATCTTCTCGGTCTGTTCCCTCTGAAGTTCGCGGTCATCGGGATGGATCATCTTCCGGACTTGTTCGATGGAGAGGGGGGATGCCTGCGGTTCCTGGCCGAAAATACGGAACATCTCTTCCGACCATATAACTTTATTCTCCGGGATGTTGAAATCGAAACTCCCGACGTGGCCAATCTTCTGGGCATGGATGAGGTGGGTTGTTAAGGTCCTGAGCATACCCTCTGCCCGCTTCTGCTCGGTTATGTCTGTGCAAAAACCCAGGTATTTTCCATCCGGCATGTTGACAGCGTTTAAGATAACCGGCAACAGGTCTCCGTTCTTTTTAATCAGCAATGATTCTGCCATCAGCATTCCGGTTTCCTTTAACTTCGAGAATCTTGAGAGACTACTGGCCAGGTGATCGGGAGGTACCATATCACGGATGGAGCGAACAAGAACTTCCTCGCAGCTGTAGCCGAGCATGAAACATGCAGACGGATTTACATCCGTGTAGTTGCCATCCTCATCCACGATAAAGATCCCTTCTGGGGAATGGTCGATGTACATCCGGTATTTCTCTTCACTTTCCTGCAGCGCCCTCTCCCCAAGCCTCCGCTCCAGCTCTCCGGCCGCCCGCATAGTTACCATATCGAGCACTACCTTCGCCATTTCGGGGTTCTGCAGAGGCTTGCGCCTGATCAACGCAATCAGTCCTATGGGTTTGCCTTCAGAACTCCAGAGCGTGGTCCCGATATAACTCCTGGCCCCGAGGTCCTGAAGTGCCGGATCGTTGGGAAACAACCGGCAGACTTCGTCAGAAAAACAACAGATGGTTTTTCCAACAACAACTCCGCACGGAGTATCTTTTAACGCATACCGTACGTTTATGTCGAACTTCCCATCGTTGTACACGGCAACCGTCTGAGCGGTCAGGCCGTCTCCTTCCAGGGTATCGATGCAGACGTAGTCCATATTCAAATGTTCTGCAAGGTACCGGGCCAGTGAATTAAAGAAATCTTCCCCGGAACCAGGGTAACCGCTCTGAACAAGGAATGCATGGGTCTCCTCCCTCAGTTTGCGCTCGGTGATGTCCCGGCAGAAACAGATCAACCTGCCGCCATCACGGTTGAGGTAGGTCACGGAGATCTCGACATCGAAGACACTGCCATCCTTCCGGAGGTGCCGTGTCTCGAAGACCGCCGATCCGCTGGCAATGACATCCCTGATGATCTCTGCCTGCCGGGCAGGGGTCAGGAGAGCGTCGATTTCCGGGATATGCAGGGTAAGAAGCTCATCCCGGGGATAGCCCAGCATCCGGCAGTAGGTCTCATTGACTTCCATCACCCTCCCGTCAGATATATCGATGACCCAGAAACCGTCCATGGTTGTCTGGAGGATTGAACGGTACCACTCCTCACTCTGCTGCAGTGTCTCCTCTGCCCGCTTGCGTTCGGTGATGTCCTCGTGCATGAAAACAAAACGTTGTGGATTTCCGTGCCTGTCATTCAATGGAAAAATGATTGCCCGCACCCTGGTTGGAACATCCGGCAATTCAGGATAGATATCGTGCGGATTGAAGCTCATATCGGGTAAATTAACAGGTTCCCCGCTTTTTACCCGTGAGATGTGGTTCTCAAGTTCAGGGTAACTCTTCACAAGATCCGTAATAATCGAGAAATCCGGCGGAGGAACAGAACCGAAAAGCCGAATGAATGCCGGGTTTACCCTGAGCGTGAACCCCTCCCTGTCCACAATCTGGATTGACATGGGATTTTTTTCAATGATATCTCGTAATAGTTCCTCGCTCTCCCGCAGTGCATCCTCGGCCAGTTTGCGGTCGGTAATATCGTTGATAATAGAAAACAGAATTGTCTTGCCGCCCATTTCAATCGGAGAGGAGTGCACTTCTACCGTTCGTATCTCACCATTCGCCAGCCGGTGGGGGAATATGAAAAAGTTGTTCTTTTCGTGGATAGCTTTCTGCATCTCCCGGGAGACCTCTTCAGGGGTGAGGATATTAATCTCCTGGATAGTTTGTTGGCAGAATGCCTCGTGAGAACTCCCATAAAATCGTTCTGCAGCCTGGTTTGCGTCGATAATTTCGCCTGTTTCTGGATTGATGAGAAGCATGACCGAATCGTGTGACTCAAACATTGAATGGAAACGCTGTTCGCTCTCCCGCAGCGCTTCTTCCGCCTGCTTGCGTTCGGAGATATCAATACATATCCCACTCATTCGCAGCGGTTCACCTTTATCATTGTAGGATGTGCTGCCTGCGGCTCCAATCCAGCGCAGGCCCCCATCCGGGAGGAGAACCCGGTACTCGTTCCAGAGTTCCTTGTGATCTTGTACCGACTGATCGATCTTCTCCATGGACGGTTTACGATCGTCCGGGTGCAGCGTTGCAAGCCATGTTTCAAAAGAAGGTGGGACATCCGGGGACAGACCTAACAGTTCAAAGAACTCCGGGGACCATACGAGTTTCCCGGTAGGGAAGTCCCAGTCCCATGTCCCTGACTTTGCAGAACGGAGTGCCAACCTCAACCTTGCTTCTGTTTCATGTAAGGCATCTTCAGTCAGTTTCCGATCGGTTACGTCAGCACCGAAAATTGCAAGCCGGCGGACAATACCATCCGGGTCTTTTACAGGATAAATCGTCTGGGAAATAACCCTGCCCTGCCGGACATCCTCAAAATGTGCCGGTTTACCGGACTGAATTACTTCCTTTATCTTAATCTGCCGGCTCATTTGGACGTCTTCCGGAAGAAGCTTTAATGCATTCTGACCAACCAGGTCATCCACCTTCTTCATTCCGAGGCGTTTTGCAACGGTTTCATTTGCAGCAAGGACGGTCCCTTCCGGGGTCATAAGGAACGCTGATTCACCAATCCCGTTCAGCATGGCAGAGAGCGCTTCTTCGCTTGCCCGAAGGTCCTCTTCCACCTGTTTCCGCTCGGTGACGTCTATGCCGATCCCCATTACATAGAGCTCCCCGTTTGCCTCAAATCTGACCCCTGTGAGGAAAAAGGGCACCTTGTGACCGTCTTTTGTCAACAGGAGCGCATCCATCGAACCCTGCCCTGTTTTCATCACAGTTTCCATGGCGTTCATTACCGATTCTTTGGATTCCGGCGCATGCCAATCCGTAACGTGATGTCCTTTCATCTCTCCGGTCTCATAACCCAGGAGTACCTCATGTTGTTTGTTCCAGAGTACTAACCGGCAGTCCGGGTAGGTGTAAAGATAAAAGATGCCGGGCAGGCTGTCTAACACCGATTTCGAGAACAATTGTTCCTGCTGGAGTCCTTCTTCTGCAGATTTCCGTTTCGCCTGTTCGTCTATTGCCCCGAGGTAAAAAGAGATATCAACGGCTAACTCTTCAAGAAGATCGATGATCGGGGCATCAAAAAATCCGGTAACCGGGGCATAAAGGGACAACACCCCGGCATTTTTAGTTCCAAGGGCAAAAGAGAATGCTGCATTTGCGAGGTAACCACGTTTCAGGGCGTTTTTCCTCCATGGTTCCATGCGTGGATCCAGTGTAATATCGTTGGACCAGAAGTACTTGCCTTCCCGGAATGCTGTGCCGGTCGGCCCCCGCCCCTCGGGGATATCTTCGGTAGAGATATTGATAGTATCAAGATATCCATCGACGTGCCCGGCAGATGCAACCGGTCGGATGATTTTTTGATCCGGTTCGGCAAGCCCTATCCAGGCCATTCGGAACCCCCCGGTTTCGACGAGAATCCTGCAAATTTCCAAAAAAAACTCATCCTTGGTCTGAATGCGAAGGATGGCCTTATTGGTTGCAGAAAGTACTGAATATAACCTGTTCAGTGCCTGTATTTTTTCTGCGGCACGGTGATGTTCGACCGAGATCTGGATCTTGTGGACCAGTTCGGCAAACTGGGCTTCTGGCTCGCCACCTTTCTGGAGATAAAAATTCGCTCCTTCGTTTAGGGCCTGGATAACAATCTCCTCACGCCCCCGTCCCGTGAACAGGATAAAAGGGATGGCATTGCCCGAAGCCCTCACGCTCTTTAAAAATCCGATGCCGTCCATGCCGGGCATCTGGTAATCAGAGATGATGGCATCGTATTTCGTAGCATTCAGGAGAGTAAGCGCAGCGGATGCAGAAGTAATGATGTCAACGCTGAAACGACCTGATTCCTCTAAGAACAGCTTGCCGATCTCCAGGAGATCGGGTTCATCATCAACATAGAGGACCCGGAGTGTATCGGGCATTACACACCCTTGTCTGTCTATGAACACATACCTTTCGACATTGAGATCCAGGAGATGCCAATCTTAACTCATCTCCCTGATAAAAAAAATTAAAATATGCCAGTATTATCAAAAATCTCTCTCAATTAGGGGTATTATTACCCCTCCCTACCCGACTTTCCCCGCCTCCGTTCATCTAAATCGCCCGCATTAGCCCCCTTTCTCCTATGGTACCGAATACTGCTATTTACAGCGATTTTACCCCTATTCCGCCAATAATAAGCCTTTCTTTGGGCCTTATCCTTTTCCGGGTTCCGTATACGCCACTGTTTCCACCTTGGAATTGTTCGTTTTTCTTAACAGGGCATCTCCATCTCCGGGAACTTCCGAGATCTGAATAGTATCGTTCAGTTTTCGCCCGAATACCCGTTCGAAATGTTTTGACTCAAATTTCACACCCCACGATTCGAACTGGCAGTCACCCCGTGCAACTACCATGAGAGCTGCAGATTCTTTTGTTATTGCAGTAAAACGGACCCCTTCGATCAATGCGGTATGCCTCCTGTCCAGGCTCTCGGCAAGGCGGAGAAATGCCGCAAGTTTCCTCATAATAGTCCTGTCCTCCCTGCTCAGTTCGGGAATTGTTGAATCTCTCTGCCTTGGAAGTTTCTTACGGTGAAAACGGGCAATATTCGCCATAATATTAATTTCACGGGAATTAAAGCCAAGGAGATTACTGTTCCGGATAATATAGTACGAATGTTCGTGATGGTTTTGAAATGAGATGAGAGAACCGATATCGTGGAGAAATGCAGCAAATTCAAGAAGCTCCCTTTCTAAATCCCCGAGGTTGTGGAGTTGTTCTTTCTTGGCCGAATCAAAGAGATCGAGGGCCAGTTTTGATACCGTCCTCGCATGGAATTCGTTGATCCCGAAACTTCTCCCCGTCTGGAGGACACTCCGTTCCCTTACTGAAAGGTTCCCAAGCAGGGGGTAACCGTCCATCCGGGAGAGATAATCCGCCAGAAGTCCGTCCTGGAGTCCGCGTTGGGTCACTTCAAGGCTTTTTATCCCGATTTCCTGCATCAGGGTATCGATAATAGCTGCCCCTGCAACAATAATATCCGCCCTTTCAGAGTTAATTCCCTGGACTTTACGCCGTTCCGGGAGAGATAAGGAACAGAGATACGAAACTGTTTTTTTCAGGTCTGTTGCATACAGAGTTGTCCTTTTTCCCTCCTCCGGGTGAAACAACCCGGCGGCGATATCACACAGGTTGATGATAGTGCCTGAACTTCCAATGAACATGTCTGCAGGATGGCGTTTTATCTGCCCGAGCACGGGTTTAAGCTGTTCCCTGACATAATTCCTGATAGTTTCATATTGTTCTTTCGTCACCGGCTTTTCATATCGTTCAGGGAAGAATTGGTTCGTGAGACGAATAGATCCAAGTTTAAGGCTCGATAGGAAGGAATAGACTTTCTGTCCCCCAATCGCAATCTCTGTGCTGCCGCCGCCGATATCGATGATCATCACATGACGATCTTCCATGTGAAGGGCTGACGTTACACCGAGATAGATAAGGCGGGCTTCCTCCCTTCCCGATATTACCTGGACATCAAGGTGCGATTCGAGGCGGAGACGGGACAGGAATGTATGCTTGTTTTTCGCTTCACGAGTTGCAGAGGTTGCTACTGCTACAAATTCCTCGGCACCAAAAGAGCGGGCAAGTTCCACAAATCTTCCCGCGACCATGATGGCCCGGTTCATTGCATCATGGCTGATAAGATTTTTTTCAAATTCCCCTTCACCGAGCCGTACAACTTCCTTCTGGCTCGACATCACGGAATACGAACAATCCGGTTTAATCCGGACTACAAAAAGCCTGATCGAATTTGTCCCGATGTCGATAAATGCAACAACCCTTGATGCCTGCAATGCGGGGGGTTTGCTGATCTGCATTCTTCCTCGGGGAACTATTTGGAGAATTGTTAGAGAGCTGTTTTTGGGGTCGGATTTTCATATCATGTACCATAAAGAGTTTGAACCCTCTTCTGTACCATGGTGTAAAGATCTGGTTTTCAGAACATTCCCGGTTATCGATCTGAACTAAACGGGTAAAAAAAGAGTTCAGGGTAAAGGCACAAAGCCTTCTTTTGTAACCAGTTTCTGGCCTTCAGGGCTCAGGATGTAGTTTATATAGTCTTTTACAAGGCCTGATGGCTGACCGTTGGTAATCATCAGTAGTGACCTCGAGATTGGGTAGCTCTTGTCGAGGACCGTCTTTACTGATGGCTCAACGAGTGTACCATTGACATTGATCTTTAATGCTTTCACGGTCGGGTCGATGAACCCGAGTCCTACATAGCCGATGGCGCCGGGAGTCTGCGCAATGCTCTGCTGGATTGCACCGTTTGAATTCTTCTCGAGCTGGGTCTTCACGTAATTCTGCTTGTTCATTACAGTGTCGGTGAAGAATGTACGGGTACCTGATGCACTGTCACGCCCGATTACGACAATTGCCATGTCCTTGCCGCCAACATCTTTCCAGTTGGTAACAGTCCCATTGTAGATATCGCGGATCTGGGCAAGCGTCAGGGAATTGACCGGGTTATTGTTGGGGTTTACGATGACTGCAATTCCGTCAAGAGCAACCGGGGTGATGACGAAGGACGGGTATTTCGCTAATTCATCCTTGGTAACGTCTCTTGAAGACATCCCGATATCGACAAGTTTGTCTCCGATCTGCTGGACACCAACACCTGATCCACCGCCGGATACCTGGATATTGGTACCCGCGTTGGCTGTCATGAATGCATCTGCTGCATTCTGGGCGATTGGGAGGACCGTAGTAGAACCTGATACCTTCATGGTCTTGCTTCCGGCAGCGGCCTGTGTGGCCTGAGGTGTGCTCGCTACGGTTGTGGTTGCCTGTGTTGCAATCGGTGTTGAGACCTGGGTCGTAGTGGCGGTCGGTACAGCAGTAGCCGGAGCCTTTGCACCAGAGTTGTTGACACAACCGGTTGAAAAGACCATAAGCATGAGCAGTCCTACAATGACGAGTCCTGCAATTCCAAATTTCTTAAGATTGTTTACCATATTGGTCTCATAACAATTGACCCCTTGATATATACTAATTCTCGACAGAAAATATATTCACCTATAGTAACTCTATAGTTAATTTTCATCTGATTGACACTCCGCCGGAATATAGAAACCCTGAAAATCTGATATAAACTGGATATATGCTTAAATTATGACATTTAGAAACAGGATACGCATGAATGGTTGTAAAGAAGGGGATCAGCAATCTAAAATACCTGCAGAATCAGGAATCCGTGTGATTTACAAGACAGATGCACGAAAAGGAGTACCTGGATTTTTAATTCCCTTCAAGGACTATAAGCTGGATGTTCTGTCCCATGGATGGAGAGTCCATGTGTCCTACCGGGGTACTATGACCATTATGAGCCAGGTACTCCACAGATAATCTCTTGGTTCAATAGGATATAGGCTTATTCACTAAAGAATATAGGTGTCTCTATTGTCTCTATAGTAAAAACCTTAAAAATTACCGTGGCTGGTAACTCCTGGACCAGGGATAACCATATCCTTACGGGGTTCTATCGTGAATGGAAAAGACAAGGAAACCACGTTGGGATCCGTTTTTTCAATCCTTTCTCAAAAAAATTCTTTAAGAACCGAAAAAAAGAGTAGAGTATCCTGGCTATCCGAACTTGTGTATCAGCCATGTTTTAATCTGGTCCCGCAGGTCCCTGAATTGTTTCACGATCTCCTCTTCCGGGACACCTACCTCTTCCGGAGCGGGAAAATTATGATGAAGGACCAGGTCTCCTTTTGGAAGGTAGGAGATGCAGGCCTCTTTTCCATGGTCGCACAGGGTAACTACCACGTCGAAGGTCCGTCCCTTGAATTCATTGATGGATTTTGAACGCTGGCTGGATATGTCAATCCCGATCTCCTTCATAACCGCGACGGCATGAGGACTTACCCCGCCACTTGCAACACCAGCACTGTAGATGTCGTACCGGGTACCAAATTCATGTCGCATGAGACCCTCGGCGATTTGCGATCGTACGGAGTTATAACTACAAAGAAACAAAATGCTTTTTTTACCGGGTCCTGTGGCCTTCATAGTTTTTCCATTTTTTCTTTTCAGGGGCTATTTTATCTCGATCCGTTCACCGGTGACCATGTAATTGATTTTTTCCGCCATCTTACATGCATGGTCCCCGCTCCGTTCAAGGAAGCGGGAGATCATGACGTAGTGCGTGCACCGGGTGATGGTACGCGGGTCTTCCATCATGTATGTCAAACATTCACGAAATATCGAGGTCCTGAGTGAATCGACCACATCGTCCCGTTTTGACATATCTTCTATTTTTGTGAGATCTTCCTGTTCATAAGCAAGAATGGCATCATCGATCATCTCTATGACCAGCTCTCCCATATGGGGGATGCTGATGAAATTACCCGTAGATTCTGTGTCTGAAAGGTGTCTTGTTGCATTTGCAATATCTTTCCCGTAACGCCCGATCCGTTCGCTTGCCTGGACGATCATGAGCGAACATACCAGCGTCCGGAGGTCCCTTGCAACCGGCTGGTAGAGTGCAATCATCGTGAAGACCCGATCTTCAAGGGAATCATGCTGCTCTGAAAGGGATGTTTTCCTGGATTTTACCTCGTTCGCCATCTCCACGTCCTGTAGTTGCAGGGCGGTCATCGAATCGTTAAGCATATCCCTTCCGAAGCGGGCCATTATGACAACGTCCTGGCGAAGGGCTGAAATTTCATCGTGGAATTTATCTGACACCAGAATCACTATCCAAATCTTCCGGTAATGTAATTTTCTGTGAGCGTTTCATGCGGGTTCTCGAATATCTGTCTGGTTGTCCCGAATTCAGCCAGTTCACCCATGTACATAAATCCTGTGTAATCGCTTACACGCGACGCCTGCTGCATGTTGTGGGTGACGATTACGACACAATACTCGGTCTTTAACTCTTCAATAAGGCTTTCAATCTTTGCCGTTGCAATCGGGTCGAGTGCGGAACAGGGTTCGTCCATCAGGATGACTTCCGGTTCTACCGCAAGGGTGCGGGCAATGCAGAGCCGCTGCTGCTGTCCACCTGAAAGGCCCATTGCCGAATCGTGGAGCCGGTCTTTTACTTCGTCCCACAACGCGGCACTTCGAAGACTTTTCTCAACAACCTCATCAAGCTCCTTCCTGTCCTTAACGCCATGGACACGTGGACCATAGGAGACATTTTCATAAATCGACTTCGGGAAAGGGTTTGGCCGCTGGAACACCATGCCGATCTTCCGCCTGATCTCGACCGGGTCGACATCGCTGGCATAGATGTTCTTGGAATGGAAATTCACCGCACCCTGGATCCGGCAGATTTCCACGAGGTCGTTCATTCGGTTTAAACACCTGATCAGGGTGGATTTTCCACAGCCTGAAGGTCCGATCAGGGCTGTTACCTGGCGGTCCGGCATGCCCATTGTGATATCCCGGAGGGCAATCGAATCCCCGTACCAGAGATTTAAGTGGTCTACCCGGATTATTTCTTTAAATTCTGTCATGTGAATCACCATCGGATTTTCATATGGTAGTGTCGTCTCACGATAATTGCGGCAAGGTAGAACCCGATTACAAGAATCAGGAGCACCAGTGCAGTCCCGTACTGGTTCGTCGTGGCTCCGGGGACATTCGTTGAAAGGATGTACAGGTGGTAAGGGAGAGCCATTACCGGTTCAAATTCAGAGGTTGGAAGCGTTCTTGATGAAAACACCACCGCCGTGAACAGGATCGGGGCCGTCTCGCCTGCTGCCCGCCCGATTGAAAGAATCGTTCCGGTGATAATTCCCGGGACCGCAGGTGGCAGCACGACACTCCTCACAGTCTGCCATTTTGTGGCACCAAGTGCAAGACTCCCTTCCCGCACTGACATCGGGACATTTTTCAGCGATTCCTCGGCAGTCCTGATCATGGTGGGGAGTACCATCAGGGCAAGTGTCACCTGCCCTGCGAGGAGGGAAACACCGAATTTGAGATAGAGGACAAGGAATGCGAACCCGAACAACCCAAAGACAATTGAGGGGGTGCCGTTTAACAGGTCAACACCTGTCCGGATCGTCCGGGTAATCCGGCCTTCGCGGGTATACTCGTTGAGGTAGATTGCAGCACCAATGCCGAGAGGTAATGCAATGAGAATTGCACCGAGGACCAGGTAGAAAGTACCGACTATTGCAGGTGCAATTCCGCCGTCCCTTCCCAGGTTCTTAGGCGCCGTGGTAAGGAACTCCCAGCTGATAGCAGGAAGGCCATTGATTACGATATCGGCAATAATACACCCAAGAATAACTAATACAGCACCGATTGCAATCCATAAAATGCTGAACGCAGCTTTCTGCACCTGGCGCTGGTTCAGTTTCTCCCTCAGTACATACCACAGGATTACAGCAAGAATACATACAAGCCCTGCAATCAGTCCGGCCGCAATAAAGACAAACAGGAGTGTAAGAGCAACAATCACATACAGTCCATATTTTTTCAGGGAGTCTGCTGTTTTATGGGACAGGTACTTTCTGCCACCCGCCCCGACACCGGTCTGTCCTGCCCTGATCCGCCCGAGGATCTTGTAGGCGGTCAGGTTTATGACGAGGGTAATAATAAGCAATACGACCGCAATACCAAAAAGGGCACTATAATGGAGGCTTCCCACTGCTACCTCCCCCATTTCAATACCGAGGGTTGCGGTCAGGGTCCTGACCGGGGAAAGGACGTTCCAGATCGGGGATGGAATCACTGCGGCATTACCGGTTACCATCAGGACAGCCATCGTCTCTCCTATGGCCCGCCCGATCCCGAGGATAACTGCTGCAGTAATTCCGGAAAGTGCAGCAGGAACGACTACCCTGCTGATTGTCTGCCATTTTGTTGCACCAGTTGCGAGAGAGCCTTCTCGGAATTCCTTTGGAACGGAACTGATGGCGTCTTCTGATACACTGATGATTGTGGGAAGTGCCATTATCCCGAGGAGGATTGAACCAGCCAGCCAGCATTCACCACTCGGGACATCAAACGATACGCGGAGCAGCTCGGTCAGTACAACAAGCCCAAAGAACCCGAACACAACAGATGGGATACCGGCGAGAAGTTCAACAGCGGGTTTCACAACAGCCTTGACTTTTTTATGCGCCAGTTCGCTGATGTAGATTGCGCTCGCAATACCAAGGGGTATTGCAATCAGCATGGCAAGGGCCATGACAAGCAGGGTATCAATGATGAGTGGATAAATACCATAAAGAGGTGGGTTTCCGGTTGGACTCCATGTGTCTCCAAAAAGGAAATCGGGAAGCCCGATGGTAGAAAACGCCGGGTAGCCATTGTAGAGCAGGAATACGAGGATAAAACAAACTACCACGACGGCAAATACGGCGCATATGAACCATAATGAGGTCATCATGCCTTCTTTGATATTCCTTGCGGCAGGTTTGAAAACCTGCAGAGAGGGTGAGGATTTGTCTTCAGCCACAGCACATCACCCCGCCATCTGCCCGCAGGTGTGTGGTAATAATTTTAACATGTAACATACCCGGCGCCATATTCTGTTACTCACTAGGCAGGGCTGGTTTATACCCTTTTTCGCATTAGAATATAGGATACAATATACTCTCTATAGAAGAATAGATACCAGAAAAAGAGAGATTTAATGTTCTAAATCAGAAATTGCTAGGTAAATTGCGATCTGATACATATGATTAACAATTGATGGTTAAAACTTGGATACCTGCATGGTAATGTCTTGTTTTAATGCCCTTTACAGCTGGAATTAAAAACGATTATCGGTACATCCCTTTTGGAATGGTCATTTCGAACCGAGCCCCTTTTCCCGGCTCTCCCGTTTCCTTAATGGTAATGCCGGTGATGGACAGGATCTCCCGGGATAGAAATAGCCCGAGGCCGGTGTTTTTGCCAAATCCCCGTTCGAAAATTCTCTCCTTCTCTTCTGCGGGTATTCCTTTACCGTCGTCTTCGTACATGAGAATCTGATCGCCATCACGTTCCGTTACAGAAAAACGCATCATCGTAATCGTCCCCCCGTATCGTCCGGCATTGTCTATCAGGTTGTAAAATATCTTTGTTATGAGTGGATCGGCGAATACATCTGCCTATACCGGGATATCATTCATAACAAACATCTTCCCCAGTGGAGCTGCCGCAGTGGCATTCTCCACTAATCCGTGGCAATTCTGCCATACAGGGGCCTGAACACCAATCTTTTCGTATTCCTCAGTGAAACGGATCATGTCTGAGATTTGCCCGGCTGCGTTGATGGATCTCGCTAAATATTCATTGAGGTGGGATCATGGCCCCCCTTATCGAAAAGGTGAAGGTATCCGATGAGCACGGTGAGCTGGTTGTTAATATCGTGCCGGGTGATAGTAGAAAGCAGATTGAGTTTTCTGTTGGCCTGGCGGAGTGCATTCTCAACCCTTTTACGCTCTGTTATATCATTTGAAATCACGGTTATTGCTACAACTTCATCCGTCAAAGGGTCGACAACCGGATTTAACTGACGTATGTACGATTTTTCCGCACGTTCATATTCATCCTGAACTGGAAGCCGGTTAGTAATGACTTTTTCAAGAAGGGTCGAAAATCTATCGGAATCTTCATGTGAATGAAGATCGGCATAGGATTTTCCCTCAAATTCCTCTGGTAAAATACCCAGTCGGTTGAGGTAGCGGGTATTCATCAATAGGTATTTCCCCGTGCTGTCAACTGTATAGATCGATTCATCTGCCGACTCAATAAATGTGCGGAGCCGAGCTTCCGATTTGACAAGGAGGTCCTCAGTGGCAATCCTCTTTTCAAGTTCTTCCGATGCCTTCCGGTGGGCTTCATGAATGGACTCGAACGTGAAATAAGCGATGATAAGCGCGAGGACACTCGTGACAGGATAGTTACAATATGCGATTGCCAAACGGTGATATCCGGATTCAGGGTTTGTTTAACTAACTCGAAAATAGTCATTACTGCAAGGGTGCAGATAAACACGGCAAGAAGGGATATTTTGAGACGGGAAAAGAGCTTTTGCCGGAACATTCTAACACAACTATTTCCTGCAGAACGGATGAATTTTTTCCAGAGGGTCCTATATCCAGTTTAAAAATCCGGCCCCAAAAAAGTGGGACCAGGTCATTTCGCTGAAGTACTGAATTCAGTGATGGAGAAATATCCTATATCATCGAAATATTTCGCGGCCACTGTTGACCTGGCGAAGGTAATGAAATCATTTTCAAGCGTTGATGGTGACCCTTTCGTGATATATAGAAGCGGGCGGGTAAGGCGGGATATATAGTACGTATTATTCTGATCGCCACGGTTCAGTTCTTCCCTGATTCGTTCCCTTGCATTGGCAATTTCCTGAGGTAATGCCGGATCTGATGAAGTTTCCTGTAATTTCAGGATTTTTACTCCGGTATCCCGTTCCGCAAAACCGAAATCCGCAAAACCGATGGCATCTGGATTCTTTGCGACGGCCTGGACAACACCTTCATTTCCCTCAACGGAAAGAGGTTTGACCTGCCCCATACCAGAATAATCCGTTGCATTCATTGCAGCATTCAGGTTTGTTAACTTGGGGTCAAGCCACTGGGCAAATGTCTCCTCGGTCCCGGAATTATCAGACCGCTGGACAGTCAATCTGATATTGCCCAGGCTGGGGAGGTTCGAAATATCCTCAGATTTATCGTTATACAATACCTGCAGTTCGCTCTTATCTGCCTCATTTACCGGGTTATTACGGTTTACGATGACAACCACCGCACTGCCGCCGATTTTGAAAGTCTGGAGGTCGGGATATTTTGCAATTTCATCGGGGTTTAAATTTCTCGACGATGACCCGATATCTATCTGACCCGTGCCGGCTTTCGTGATCCCTGCACCCGATCCACCGCCTTCAACGTTGACCCTGATGTCAGGATGGTTCTGCATGTATGCATTGGCAAGGAATTCCGAAACCGGCTGGATGGTTGTTGAACCTGAAATGTTCAGGCTGACCGGTTTCGTCCCATGTACGTTTGGGCCTGATGGAGAAACAAAAACCATGGCAATAACAACTGCCATGACAAAAACTGCTGCGATAATTACAATTATCAAAATTTTAAGATTCCCCGGGAGAGGTCCCTTCTGTTTTGTTTCGTCCGTCATATTCAAAGTTCCTTCAATTCGTTGCGGTCCAGAATTACCTGAGAATCATTTGATCGTTGGAACACAATAAATTTTGCACCATAGTCTATTGATTCAATATATCACTATAGATTCTCTATTGGAATTCTCTAATTACTATAAAGTTCAAGGTTATGAGCAACTGATCTTCGGATTCCGGACGCTGCTGATTCTATGAAAAAGGATAAGGGAAACGCAAACAAGAAAAAAAACTCGCTGCAGTTTTTAACGTTTATTATCATTTCTGCTACATTTGTCGGGCTCCTTATTGCGGTTCTTCTCGTTTCACAGGTCCAGGTGATGGGGGGGTTTACGGCTGTTGAACAACAGTCAATGGTTGATGAAGTCAACAGGTCATTAATTGTAATCCAGGACCAGACGGGTCGCCTCGATACGGTTGCACAGGCATGGGCCGGGTCGGAAGATACTCGTAGTATCCTTGCTTCACCAGGCAGCTCCACAATTCTGTCCCGGTACCCTGATGAAAAATTTTCGAGCACGAAAGTGAATGTGCTGGTTATTCTCGATGCCAGCGGGCATGTCATTGCCCACAAATATTTCAGTCTTGAATCATCGCAGCAGCTACCGACCCCGCGAAGTCTTCTTAACCGGATCGAGGCATTACCAGTATCTACGCTGGGCCAGAGATCCGGTATCCTGAATCTTGAGTCGGGTCCGATGTTGATCGCGGTCCGTCCCGTAACAAGTCCTGACGGGAATACGACAACCGGGTATATTTTCATTGGCCGGAACCTCGATACGACAACACTGGGAGAAATATCGAATGTCCTGGGATTCCAGGTCACCATTCACAGGCTAGGGACCGATCCGATGCCGCAGGGGAGCAGTACCGCCTCTATGGAGAATGGTGATACAACGATTACCCCCATATCTGACACAACGATTGCCGGATACCACATTCTTACGGATATAAGCGGGTCCCCCCGATATTTCCTCGAAGTAACCTCTCCAAGACCGATCCACCAGTACGGGCAGGCCTCCCTGAATTACATCCTGCTGTCCCTGTTGATCGTCGGAATTATTTTTGAGGCTGTAGTTCTCATCCTGCTTGAGTATAGCGTGATTTCAAGGATTACCGGCCTGAACCGGGAAGTCCAGCAAATTGGTGCACACGGTAATCCAAAAGAGCGTGTAATTCCACGGGGAAATGACGAGATCACATCGCTGGCTGAATCCGTAAACATGATGCTGTCCTCCCTCGACCAGTCCCGGGAGAAGCTTTCAGAAAGTGAGAGCCGGTATGCAAACCTCTTGAATAATGCAAATGACTGCATCTTCTCTATCAATGAGGTAGGGATACTTCTTTCCTACAACAGGCGCCTCAGACACTTTGCCGATACCTTACAGGCAAGGTTGTTTGTTGGTCAACCATTGTCTTTCATTACCACGTGCGGAACCCGGGAGGATTTTAAAGAAGTTCTTTTAAACGGTGTCACGGTAAATCCGGATGAGGAAGGTACACACATCTTTGAACTGGAAATAAATGGTCCGGATGACAGGAAATACACATTCGAAGTGAGCGCCCAGCAGTCAGATATCGGTGAAGGGAAAGTTCCGGGTTTCTTTTGTATTGCAAGGGATATCACCGATCATAAGAACTACGAAGCCAGTCTCATGGCGGTAACGAAGAAACTCCAGCTGCTGAGTGCCATCACCCGGAACGACATTAAGAACCAGCTGTCCGTTCTATTCGGTTATATCGAGCTATCGAAGCACAAGAAAGATGAAACGGATATAAAACTGATGACGGATAAAATTGAAAAATCAGCAAAAACGATTTTATCGCAAATTGAATTTACCGGCGACTACCAGGAACTGGGAATCAAGAACGCCCGGTGGCAGGACCTCCTTATCAGCTTTAAGTATGCTATCTCCCATCTTGATATGCTACCCTTGAAACAAGTGATCGATATCCAACCGGTCGAGATTTTTGTAGATCCACTCTTCGAAAAGGCATTGTGTAACCTCGTCAGTAATTCCATTGTCCATGGGCAGCATGTTACTGAAATAAGGCTCTCGACCCATGAAACTGGCACGGGACTCAAGGTTATCTATGAAGATAATGGGGTTGGAGTCCCGGAGAAAGAGAAGGAAAGTATATTTAAACATGATTTCGGCAAAATAAACGGATTCAGCCTGTTTTTAACGCAGGAAATCCTGTCTATCACGAATATTTCCATACGAGAAACCGGCGAACCTGGTGCCGGGGCCCGTTTTGAGATATTCGTCCCTGCAGGCAAATTCCGGAAGATATCAAAGGATTCCTAAATATAGTCTTATCGGAGTTAAATAGGCCTGATAATGCTTTTTACCGGGCTTTAAACCAGTTTATTGGAAAATATTGATTCTTTAAAATATTACACCATTCTTGGTGTGTATTTTTATTACAAATCATGTTCCGAAATATTGATGGGCATGGGGTACAACCCGGAAATTAGAATTACAAATTTCAACAACCCTGGAAGAAAGACACGACACGAATAGAAAGCGAATTCTCACTCTCGGGAAGAGAATATTTGCGAAGAAGACAACAATGATGAGATCATGAACAACGGCAGGAAGTCATCACAGGGAGAGGATGGTGCCATCCATACTGCAGAGAAGGAACGGGCATCTGCCCTTCTCCTCAACCTTCTTGTAGCGAGTGCTCCTGCCCTCCCTAAGATCATAGCAGCTGGTCTCTCTGGTTCTGTCACACTTTATGCTTCCGCCATGAAAACGGTTAACGAAGCCATTGGCGTGTGTATCTCATGGCTGATTGCACGTAGGATTGCACGTGGCGATCGTGGCATCTATGATTACGGCATGGGAAAATTCGAGAACATTGCACGTATCATCACCGGCAGCGTGATGATACTCTCCTTTCTCATACTCATCTTTGCTGCATCCTACCGGATCTTCTTTCCGGCATCCCTTGCAAGCGGCGGGGTCCAGGTCGGGATATACATTACCATCGTCATGAGTGTGGTCGACAGTTTTCTCTCCCTGAAAAATTACCGGCTTGCCCAGCGTGAACCGTCTCCCCTCATGGATTCCCAGTGGCGCCTCTTCCGCCTGAAAGCTGTTGCAAATATCGTGGTCGTCCTCACCCTGGTACTCGCAATTCTCTGTGCAGGCCTCCCGTGGGCTGTGTATATCGACCCGGTTGCCTCATTTGCGATCATGGGAATTCTTCTCTATTCCGGGCTGCGGATGATCCTTTCATCACTCCCGGACCTTCTGGACCAGACCCTTGAAGAGGAACTGCAACTCGTCGTGATTAGCGAACTGGCAGAACATTTTCATAATTATGAACAGATCCACGGGATCAAATCGAGGCGGAGCGGGGGGAGCATATACATTGATATTTTCTTAGAGTTCAGGGGAGACCTGCTTATGTGGGAGGTCCAGGATACGATGGACCGGATGAAGTTATCCCTTGAGGTGAAACTGCAAAAAAGTCATGTAAATATCATCTCCACGGGAGATCGAAGCAATAAGGGCAGGTTTGCGGATTAAACATTCCCCTCTGGGCGGTCGTCTTCGCATGAATCTATCCTTTAATTTTCATAAAAATAATTCCAGCCATTGCAGGAGAGGATAGTTATCCTCTAAATTACATCCCTGCACGGGAAAGAATTGTGTCAGCGACGCTATCCGCACTCTTGAAGGGGAAGTCGCTGGCGGTCAATAGCTTTCCTGCTTCTCCGGCGGTCATCTTCACAGCCCCTACCTGGCAGGTTGTGTCTGCACCCATTGGAAATGCTGCAATGAGGTCTGCTGGGGTCTTGATAGGAAATTTTGCGCCTTTGAGTGCTCCTGTGATTTGCGCATGGAGCTGGTCTTTTACAGATTGTGTCATGGTTCTTACCAACACATACTGGATCGGTTTGTGATATATACGTGAGCGTCATAAAAATATACTAAGTAAATCTACTACAGTTGCATGACCTTTACAGTAATATTGTTGAACCACGAACCATGAGAGTAACGAGGCATGAATGGCAGGTACATCATCGGCATCTCAATTAAATGAAATAAAAACCGAAATCAACGGTCTTCGGAATGAATTAAAACGCTTTATCGAAAATGCGAACACACAGAACATCCAGGCTGTAGTAAGCGATCTGAAAAACAATTATGCAAGTCTTTTCGTGAACCACCATGTCGATACAGCACATACCGAATTATCGAAAAACATGGTTCCTGATTGTAAAATGCAGGAAAGTTGTTTTGCAGTATTCATGGAGTTTTTACAGGCCTCTGCAAAACATATCAAAGATGAACGGGTAAGCGAGGATCTCGTTGTAACGTTTCGGGAACAATTGAAGGGTATGAGAAAAAAAGGCCCATTTGAACGCTGTGATACCTGTTTCCAGGAAGTTAGCAGGCTCTTTGAAAAACAGGTTGATCTCGTCAAGTCGCTTGGGATCTATGAACGTTCAAATAAGGAAAATCCAATATGTGCCGTTATATCTGATGACGACCTGGTCAGAAATATCCTTGAGCCTGTAGCTAATGTCCAGCGGTTCCAGATATTGAAATCCCTTACCGGGCAGACCCGAACCTTTTCAGAACTTTCACAGTTGACCGGACTCCGTGGCGGAAACCTGTTATTCCACATCAAAAAACTCACCGATACAGGAATGATCCTTCAGCGACATGAACGAGGGGATTATATTATTACTGATAAAGGCTGGAAAACACTTAATCGGATAATTGATCTCTATTCCGCCATTAACTCCTGATTTTGTAGACCGATTTATTCTAAAAAGACAATAATCCAGTTGGCTATGACCGTCAAATGTGTGCTGATTTTTTAAAAATCTTGAAAATATGGTCAGCAATAAATTTAAAAAAAAAGATGTGTAAAAAGAGTATATCAAACTGTTTTCGTTATCAGGCAGTTCCTTGAAATATTCCATTACACGGGGGCGATGTATCCTGTTTCATATCTCTATTCAATCCTGTTTTGTCGATTGCTTCGATTGGGTCCTTATCAGGTACAGTCCGACTCCGATAGGGATCAGGAATGTAAGGATGTAGTATACGAACACATCGGTACCGTAATACGTGGCACTGAGCAGCTTAACGATGAACAGGTAGTCGAACACAACTGCAATTACAGTCCATAATCCTCCCACCAGCAGGTAATCGGTAAGGGTAAGGGTCCTCGTCCGGAACCACCACCAGCTAACCACGATAGTAACCGGGGTGAATATGGCGGTAATAATCCAGCCCATTATACTGGAAAACGGCGAAAAGAACAGCACCATCGATGTAAGATACCCGAAAAGCCAGAGGATTAAGCCGAGTCCCAGGGTTCCTTTGATCCACTCTTTCATATGATTATCACGTACCATTGTTTTCCATAATAATTACCACGCTTCAGGTTCTCTGCAACTCTATCGTATATTATTTTTTGATATTGTATTGGTCAGCTTGTATTATAAAACAAAATTGCAGATCCCACTGAAAAGGAACGGGGCAGACCAATGCCCCGGACATTTTTTTGATCGTACACTACTACTGAATCTGTTCTTCTGAGGAATGTTCCGGTCTTATCCGGTAGTTTCTGGCGAGCACGGCACCTGCGGCGAAGAGAAATACCCCTGCGAAAATGGGTATTGTGACCAACCAGGAATCGGGCAGGCCATACCATGTTGCGGTCTTAAGAGTTATGATTGTAAGAAATGCCATTGCGGACAATCCGGCTATAAGCCTGATCGTGTCCGGTGTTCTCATGGCATCACCTGAAGGAGTCCGAAAATAAAAGAAGAGCAGGCCGGAAGATGAAGGGGATGTCCTGCGTTTCTGATTACAAGATATTCCGGCCTGGCTTGTTGTACCCGCATTCTGTGGAACTCCATACCTATCTGGATCGATGAGAAATATGTATTTATTGATTTTATAATATATTGATCTCTATTCACCCTATAGTTTTTAAAAAGTTGCTCGGATTCAAACCAGCATATTGTATAATTACCGAGATCTCCCTCCGTGTAAAAACTGATAACAGATTCCTGGCAAAACAGATACTGGCAAGATCAGGAGTACCGATAATTTTTCTTTAGATGGCAATGGAGGATTCAGTTCTCCGGAACATGAAGGAAATCAGGTCGGATGGCTATATCCTGAAACCATTTACAGATGTAGCCCGGAAAGTCTCCATTAAACTGGCAATTAATAAAAATGAACCCAAATCCTCCCGGATCAGAACATACCTGGATAAAAAAACTAATGTCTCCTGGTTCAGGATTGCCGGGTGGTAAAAAGGAGTTAAATTTTTCTCCGGTACGGGTGGTTCCCAGGGACCCGCTTTTGCGTGCGCCATTCTTTATGGGGCATGATAATTTCAATAACCTCTGCATGGGGCGATGTATCCCTCAAGTCCTTTGGTATTTCCTCAACAAGTGGCATCTCTTATCAACTGGTACTCAGTTCATCAGGTAGTAAATATTGTGATTGTACTCTTCCATACCTTGCCCGATCTCGAAAAACCGTGGAAATAATATTTTGGATCACAGCCACGGTCAATCAATATTTTGAGGAAATTATAGAGATCTGGCAGCAAAACTATATGGTTTTCACTTGCATGCAACTCCGTGACCGGCGCGGCTATTCTGCACTTCTGGTTCGAAATAGGGAATTATTCCTGAACCCCCTTCTTCTCACGGAGCAGGGGTTTTATTTATTAATTAAAATCAAGTGGATGGTTCAGGACGCAGGCGTCACATCGGTGACTAAAAACCAGTAACTAAGATACCCCATTGCACACCTGGCCAATACCTACCTGGTGTAGGCACCCTTCGGGACTTTATAAATCAGGAGCTCTTTTTTCTGGTCACCGTTGTATGCTCCCGTACTTCACTATCAGATAATATATAGTTACTATAAATTATTGGTATTAATATAGTTTAATGTAGGAATTCTATATATACGTGAGCCCAAGAATAATGTATGCCACAATGTGTGACAAAAGATATCATCAGGCCATGTCTAATCAGGATGAGAGGGACAGGGAACCAGAAGAAAACGAAATCACGACCACAAGAGTCCACGCTGTACCATTTTGGAAAAGTGGAACATGGCAGGGCGGACCAAGTTGCAGAAGCGAATCTGTCTGGGGTGCCCGACAGAAATCAAAACCAGGAGATAATAAAAACCACGTTTGAAAATGGCGAATGGTGGTTACAATTAAAAATGGATCACCCGCACAATGCAATTGATCTTATAGAAACATACATACGGATCACGGGGACCTCGTTCTCTGATGTATGCTATAATCTTGACATTATTGATCCTTCATTACAAAAAATGTGCCCCTTACTGGTGTAGACGATACAAGGGCGATCGAACAGGAACACGAACATTGCAGGCAGTGACCATGGGTTCAATGGTGGCAGGACCCAAAAAATTACTGTCGTGTATCGCGAACTCGTTAAAAAAATCCATATGATTATATATATCTCAATAGTCTATTGCGAATAAAAATATATTTCGAAAGTGATTAAGAGACACTGTGAATGTCCTCTCTATCTTCCTGGTAAATTTGTTGAGGTATACCGGAGGGGCGATAGTAATCTTAGGTTTATTTGTATTACCGTTTCTGCTGGTACCCGCGATGGGTCCCATTCCCATGACTCCCTTATTTCCATTGATTCTGGAGCTGGTCATTGTGAACGGTATAATCCTTGGTGGTGTTGCCCTGGTACTACATGCAGAAAAATTTCTGCCAGACCCGGATGGTTGACAGGACGAGACTGGGTGGATGGTCAACGATGCAACCTATAATCATGAATGGCGAAAATAATAGCAGGAAAGAGAACAATGCAAATTCCGTAGGTTCTCCGGATTCCTGCATAGTGAATCGTGGGGATATTGATGGAAGGCAATGATGAGAGAGGCATGGGTTTTGAGGAGAAGTGCAATGATGATTAGTCTGAGCCGGTGACCGCGTATTGTATATATCAATATATATTCTATAATGAAAAGATATATTTACAATTGTTTTCAATCTTCAATTGAATGAGCCCATTTGAAACATTGCCCAACAACCCGGTTGTTAATGTTAAATCAGCCATGTTTCCTGTGAATATCCAGAAGGAAAAACCCCTCAAATGGTCAGAAGCACGCCGTGCTGCGATTCGCCGGGACGGTTTCTGTCGCATGTGTTCTTCAACAGACCTCCTCACGGTTCACCATTTCTGGCCCAGGGGGACGGGCGGGGGAAATGAACTGGATAACCTGGTCACACTGTGTGAAAAATGTCACCAGAATATCTGTTCAACATGTACGCGGGCGAAACCTGCAAGAGTTCCCGGATGGGCACATTCGGAACACCGCTTAAAACCAGTGAAAATTCATATCTCCCTTGGAGAGATTTTCCACACTTCTGCGGATCAGCCCGAAGGGGCGGGAGTACAGGCCATTCCATGGGCGGAATTCAGTCCTTCGAGAAAGATGGCCTTACCCTGGGACTTCGGGAAAGATGCTATCCTGGCAGAGGAACAAGAAAACTGAGGAATTTACATGAAAATTGTAATCGCATGTTATTCGTGGAAAGGGCATACCTGGACTGTTGCACACGACCTGGCAAAAAAACTGGATGCCTCCTTTTTTGAGATTGTACCGCTGAGTGGCACGAGACCGTTAGTAGGGGGAATAACGGCGTTATTTGGGTTGAAAAGTACAATAAAGCCTGCCAATGTTGATATGAAAACCATCGATCACCTTGTAATTGCAACCCCGGTCTGGTCGCATAATCTCCCTCCATATACCAGGCAATACCTGTCAGAACTTAAAAACTGTGAAGGAAAAAAGTTCTCGGTACTCGTGGAAATGGGCGGATCCGGGGCGGACGGTGTCATAGAGAAGGTGAAAAAGATACTGGAAGATAAAGAAATGGAATTTGTTGCTTCTGCAGTCACAGTCGAAAAAGATGTGGATGCAAAGCAATGCGATCCAATTCTTGCGGTGTTTGCTGAAAAAATACAATCTTCACAGGAAGACCGGTGAGGTTGCGACTACGAATGATCCCCATTGACAGAGTAAATTGTAGCAGTATCTCGTGTTGCAGCCATGATGATATTGTAATGTACCGGAGGAACTTTTAGTGGATAACGGCCTTCTGAAATGTGACATGCACGTGCATTCCAACCATTCCAGTGACTCCACAAACGATATCATGGATATTGTCAGGTTGTGGGAAAACAGGGGAATCCTATCCATCGTGTGCGATCACGATACTATCGACGGCTCTGTGGAGGTGTTCAGGAAGATCAGGAAAACTGACCGGGATATCCCCCTGATCCTTGCTGAAGAGATCCTGACCTCCGAAGGAGAGATCATCGGCCTGTTCCTTACTGAGGAAATTTCCCCGTCCCTTACAGCGGCCGAGACTCTTGACAGGATCCGCGGTCAGGGAGCCCTCTCGATAGTTCCCCATCCCTTCTCCTCGATGCGTTGTACGGCGATGGGTCTGGCCGTCCTCGATTCGATCATTGAACGTGTCGATATCATCGAAGGGTATAACGGGAAGAGGATGAAAGCCGGGGAGAACCAGATGGCCAGTGAATATGCAATAATTCATAAAAAACCCATCTCTGTAGGTTCCGACGCACATTCACCTCCTGAACTCGGAGGGTGTTTTATGAATATGGACCGGTTTGACGGTCCCCGGGAATTCCTCACAAACATGCAAAGGCCCTCGTTTGATACAACGGGATGTATGAAAATTACTTCTGCGCCTCTACATTACTAACGATGAACTGTTGTCTTCTTCACCGGGTGTTGTTAACAGACCGTACAACGCGATGATTATGCCAAGCATGATGACCGCAAGGCCATAGAGATGAATTTGCCCTATATCATGTGGAGTACCCATTAATTCCCATAACAATGATCCGGAAGGGGTGGAAAAATGTGGATTGATGATATCGGAAGGATCTATCGATAGAAGGGTCCATCCCGGGACGACCAGAACTAACCCAAAAAATGTGATGAATGGTCTCATGGTTCACATTGCAGCCATCAGGCGTCCCCTTGTTTTTCCCGATTCATGGGTGATGAAACCGGTATTTGCCTTTGGATCGGTGATGATCGCCATAAATACTTCGTTTGAGATAGGGATCAGGATAATCGTGCCTTTGTTGAGGTCGAGCACCACCTGCCTGACCCCTCCTTTTTTGAGCTCGTAGCCAAGGATTTCGTAATATCGTATCCCGGTGGAGGTCATTGCCCCAAGTGCATCGATATCGACCTTGCCAAGGGCCGTGCTTTCGATAACAAAACCATCCCTGCTGACAACTGCAGCGATATTGACTCCCTGGATTTCAAGGAGCTCTGAAAGAATCGATTTGATCAATTTACACCTTCCCTTTAAGGGACTGGCGGATCCGCTGCGCATCCCTGCATTGGGGATCTATACGCAGCACGGTGTCAAACACATCCAGCGCATCATGGTATCTCTGGATTTTTGAGAGGAGAAATCCTTTGTACGTCATGGCCTCAATGTAATTATAATCAAGGGAAATTGCAATTTCGCAGGCCTCGATTGCCTCCTGGTAACGTTTCAGCATGGCAAGGGTTTTCCCACGGTGATACCAAACCCGGGAAACGTCAGGCTTAAGTTCAAGCGATCTGATATAGGACTGCTCTGCCTCCGGATATTGCCCGAGTTTTCTGAACAGATCTCCGCGTTCAGCGAGAATACCTGCATCTTCGGAATTGATGCCAAGAGACATGCTGTACGCAGCATCGGCGGATTCAAACCTGCCAGTCTTCATGAGCATTTTCCCTCTTTTCCCCCATAATACAGCATTTTGCGGATCAATCTGTAATGCCCGGTCACAGGCAGATAATGCATCGGAATACATCCCGGCAGTTTCGTACGCTGTTGCAAGGGCGATAACGGGTTCCCGGTCATCCGGGCGGGAAATAACAATTTGTTTCAGCATTTCGATGGCGGCCAGGAATTCCCCGTCCCCTGAAAGTTCCAATGCAGATTCAATAGAGAATTCAGAAGATAGTTGGATATCCTCACCTGGTAAACTAGCCTGGATCTGGCATTGTGTTTCACCAGCATCGTTTTCGACCGCAGGACTGGCAGCCGCACATGGTTCCTTATGAGTTATACCTGCAGTGTTCCATGATACTTCATTATGTGGGACATCTGACCTGGCTTCAACGGGACGATCCTCACCTGCGGCAAGTGTTGTATCAGGTGTATATTTTTCCTCCCTGTTATTTTCTATAAGCAGACCCGCCCATCGTTGGGAATTTTTTTCTGTACTATCATAACCACGAATAGCATCCCTGTTTCCAGGATCGATTTCCCTAGCCCTGGAATAGATCGCAAGTGATTCCTCGAACCTGCCTACCGTGGCAAGTATTTTCCCCATCCGGTTTAAGATCTTGACATTCCGCGGGTCTTGTTCCAGGTCGCGGTATATTTCATCCAACGTCTCTCTCTGCCGCAGATAATTTTTCTCGGCCTGTTTTTTCCCGTATAATGCGTCAGAATATCCGGGCGCTAAAAGAATTGCACGGTTGTAACATTGGATTGAGGCTTCGTAGAGTCCCAGCCTGCTCAAAGCAAGGCCGCGGATATACCACCCCTCTGAATTTTCAGGGTTCCCGATAAGTGCCCGGTCGCACGACCCGACTGCTTCTTCATACCGGTGTAACGCGATATATGCAAGCCCTCGTAACAACAGCGCCTTCGTGAACCCTGGATCAAGTTTCAGGACGTGGTCGAACAACTGGACTGCCTCATCAAAACGGCCGAGGTGGTAGGTAACATATCCTTTGAGCAGCCATGGTTCGGGCTTTTTGGGAGATGCAGCAATTGCCTTGTCAATTTTCTGAACTGAACCAGTATAATCCCCGGTCTGGACAGATTTCTTGCTTTCAGAAAACCAGAACTCCTGCCGGGTACCAAATTCCAATATCCCGGCCGGCCCTTCGTCCGTATGTTTCATAGTCTGTCACTCGGTGATCCCGCACTGCTATAATGAGATCACCCGGATAAGTTATGTATTTACCTACATTACTATATATTAACTATATATTTTATAGATTGATACAAATTTCCGGTATATGTTTTTTCCCGAATTATTTTTAATCAGATGACTTGGTAATGAAGGATTTTCCGCAGTTATCCACGAAAAAAGCGATTATGAGGTTATGAAGGGCTCACGCGCACGATGTTAGCACTACGCAAAAAAAGGAAATGGGGATTATATACCCTGTTCTTCCACAAGGTAATTGATAACCGTCTCCGATATGTCACCGGCGTACTCCCCGGACCTCCGAATGCTCTCTGCTATGTAGTGAAGTGATATTGCGAGCGGGGTGCCCATCTCCATAGAAAGGGCGTTGATTTGTTCACACGCTGCCTCAAGTTCCGTGATTGACTCGATATTCTGGTGCGAAGCTACAATATCGGACTGGAAAAACGAGACGATACTTTTATCGAAAATTGCAAGAGCAATGGTATTTGCAGTACGTATTGCCTTCTTTGTATTCTTTCCGATATCCTCATCGGTGATCCTTTTCATATTTTCGGCCATCCTGACCGCGTGGTCCCCGATCCGTTCGACAATCCTGCTGATCAGGTAGGTATTCACCACGAGTGATGTGGAGAGGTTCATCTTCCTCGACAAATTGACGTTTTTCAGGATCACGTTCATCTGGCGGGCAATCAGCCAGTGGAGCCTGTCGACATCGTTGTCCCGTGCAATGACGTCATCGGCAAGAGTGGGGTTGTTTGTCTCGATAGCCACAACGGCATCGAGCTGCATGTTTTTTACAACCACAAACATCCGCTTGAGCGTATTGTCAAACGGCATCTCCATCGGGTTTAAGAGGTCCTTTAACACCATCGTGGAATCCGTCTCTTCAATGACTTCGGGACCGATGGTCATCTGGGCGAAATCACGGACGACCTGCCGGACGAACGGTGAGAACCGGTGCTTTGCTTTAATCCTTATCGTGGTGAACCCGGCAATATATGCCCCGATCAGGAGCCTGAAAAGATAAGCCGGATCATTGATCGAGGTGACGTCAAATTCCTTGACTGATTGCACCTGTGCATCGCTGATATTTTTAGTGACAAGTAGTGTCCCGTCCGGCTGTGAAATCAGACCAAGAGGATCATTCTTCTGAACGTGTAATTTCTCGATCCATTCCTTTGGGAGCGTGATAATGTATGAAGAACCCCCGGTTACCTGCACCTTTCTGATATCCATATCTGATTCAGCCCATCCATTCTGATTGTTCTAAAACTTTATTCCCCTATAGGCTATATATAGGCACCTATATTTTCCTAGGTGCTGATTTTAAATTTTTCAGGTATATTTTCTCCCCTCCGGTGGATAAAAGGGGTAAGATAATGGAAATATGGTAGTTAGACAGTATTCGTATAAAAACGCCCATTTTAGCCCCTTTTTATCTTAAACCCTGATATTCATTGAACCAACCTTACCCACCTACATCATAAACCTTCTTATTATTCGTCTAAATCGCCCGGATTAGCCTCCTTTCTCCTCTGGTAACGAATCCTGCTATTTACAGCGATTTTATCCCGATTCCGCCAATAATAGGCCTTCCTTTGCTCTTTATCCTTTTCGGGATTCTGTAAACGCCACCGTTTCCACCTCGGAATTGCCCGTTTTCTCCACCTGGCCACCTGGAGGGCCGCCCAGAGCGGGACCGTGATACTCTCCATCATTACGTTCGTATTTACCGATGAAATTAAAGAGCGTGACGGTATCGGGGGCCATGGGGGAAAAATAAATATTTTACAACGATTGCACGGCAAAAGCACTGAGTAACAAGCTTCTTATATCGAATTCACTTTCAAACCACGTCCGCTCCAACTCTAAATAGCGACCGGTGATATGATCGTGTCCTATGAAACACTACCTCAACCTGGAAGAGACCCTTTTCCGTAACCGGGACGCCTTCGAAATCGATTTCGTCCCCGAGATATTCAATTTCCGTGAGGCACAGATCAAAGATATCGCCTACGCTATCCAGCCGGGACTTATTGGCAACCGCCCCTTGAACCAGGTACTCCGGGGCCTCCCGGGGACAGGGAAGACAACAGCGGTCATGAGGATCTTTTCCGAGATTACCGAGACTACCCAGCGGCTCATCCCGGTGTATGTCAATTGCCAGACAGACCGGTCGAAGTATGCAGTTTTTTCTAAAATTTACTGTGCACTCCACAAACACCAGCCGCCGGCGAAAGGTGCATCAGTACAGCGGGTTGTCGAGGATATCGGTAAGACTCTGAACGAGAAAGAGGCCGTCCTTCTCGTCTGTTTTGACGATGCCAACTATCTCCTGCCGGGAAATCACCTCAACGATATTCTCTTTATTCTGCTCCGACTTTACGTGGCACATCCGAAGGCGAGGGTCGGGGTCCTTCTGCCGATGTCAACGATGGATGTGGACCTGGAGCGGGCCCTTGACGCCGCGGTTCTCTCAGTCCTCCAGCCAGATCAAGTGTATTTTCCACCTTATACAGAGATGGAGATCAGGGAGATCCTCAACGACCGGATCAAGGCCGGGCTCTTCCCGGGTGTCCTCACTGACGAGATGTTCACGTTTCTGATCGACCACACCATGCGGAGCGGAGATATGCGGGTAGGGCTTGACCTTGTAAAGAGAAGCGTGATGGCTGCCGAACGGGATGGACGGAGTTCGGTCACCGAGGAAGATATTAAAGCATCGTTTAAGGTCTCCCGGTACGTGCATATGATGGCCGCCATCAGGGCCCTGAGCACTGAAGAGCGTGAGTTGCTCGGCCATATCGCAGCCCTTTCCCTTGAGATAGGGAAAATCGACACGATGATGGTGGTTTTTAATTACGTGAACCTCTCGATGAAGATCAGTATCTCCGGGCTGTTTGAGAAGCTCCGGAAATTCGATGATATGCGGCTTATCGAGTTCTGCCAGATGGCCGGCAACGGCAGGACGAAAGGGATTGCATTGCGGTACGCAGCGGTAAAGGTGGCGGAGGCGTGTGCGGTTGGGTAACCTGGGGATATTACCTTTTCCTTATTATTCTTAATTAAATACGAAAACAAAATCACGGTGGCCTGGGGAAATTACCGGTACATCTCTTTCGGAACCGTTATCTCAAACCGTGCCCCTTTGCCTGGCTCACCTGTTTCACGGATGGTGATGCCGGTGATGGAGAGGATCTCGCGGGCAAGGAACAACCCCATACCGGTATTCTTCCCAAATCCCCGTTCGAAAATCTTCTCCTTCTCCTTCAGGCTGACACCTGCACCATCATCTGAACAGATGAGTATATGACCGCTGTGGCATGCCTCAACGGAGAACCTGATCGTTGTGATTTCTCCCCCATGTCTCAATGCATTGTCTATCAGGTTGTAACAGACCTTTACGATAAGCGGATCGGCGAATATTTCTGTTCCGGCAGGAATATTATTTTCAACCCTTACATTTCCAAGCGGGACTTCTTTAGCTGCATTATCTATGAGTACATGACAGTTATGCCAGGCAGGGGCGTTGATACCTATTTCTTCATACTGTTTGGTAAAACTGATCATCGTCGAAATCTGTTCAGCAGCTGTTTCAGCCTTTTCGAAGTAATCTTTGTTGCCGGGATCAGTCTGCTTTGTCTCAAGGATTGAAAGGAAACCCATCAGCACGGTAAGCTGGTTGTTGATATCGTGACGGGTAATGCTTGAGAGGAGGTTTAATTTCTTGTTTGCCTGACGGATTGCAGCTTCTGAAGCTTTGCGTTCGGTGATATCACTGATACTTGCGAGGATGCAAGCTTCCTCATGAATCATAATCGTCTCGGCAGAAAGGAGCCCGGTCTTAAGCTCTCCTGACTTCTGACGAAACTGAATTTCAACTCCCTCCGCCGTTTCCCCCGATACCCTGTTGATTATTGCGTTCCGGTCCTCATCGCGTGCCCAGAAGGAAAGATCACGTGTTGATTTCCCGATAACTTCTCCGAGGGTATACCCGGTAATTTTCGTGAAGCCCTCGTTCGCTTCAAAGATGATCCCATCAGACATCTTCGTAAGAATCAGGGCATAGGGTGCTGAATGGAACGCCTTGGTAAATTTCTCTTCCTGGGCCATAACTTCGCCAAGCAGGCGGCGGGTGACCATCATCACCAGGGCAATAATAATCCAGATATTCAGCAGCAGGTACGTGGTGACGATGATCTCTCCGACAAATCCCACGCTGAAAAAATTGTTGGTATCAAACGGAAATATGATTTCCAGCGCTAATATGATGAAACTGAAGACAAGATGGCATCCCATGACCAGCCCGAGGATACGGGTTGCCGGACGGAGGACAGGGGTAGTCCTCTGGAAGAGAAGCCAGCAGATCTGAAGGTCAAGAAGGACGATCATCCCCGCGAGAATCAGCTCGCGGTACCAGAGGTTATTCTGGATGACGGTAAAGTACGTTACTGATACGAAATAGAACAGCAACAGAAAATAATTCTGGATTTGGGGACCTTTCTGATTGACAAACTCCTCAAGACCGACAAAAAGAAGAAACAACCCAACAAGCATCAGGCCGTTCCCGAGAATAATGGCAATAGCCTCTGGTACATTCTGACGAATTACCAGGAGACCTACACCGATAGCACTCATGATTAAATCCGCCAGAATGAATGACAACCCGGAAAAACGGTTGCGGTACTGGTACCAGATGACCGCCATGGTCCCGGCACTCAGGACATTTACAATGAAATTGATGAGAAGCAGGGTCCGGACATCAAAAACCATACAAATTATCTCCCATTAACACGTCTTCTTGGGATATCCAGACAGATTTCCCGACAATACTATCAGAATTCGTTATTGGGGATATAACTTTTTTTATTTGTTATGTCGGGTTAAATATCGGATGATCGGTGATTTTTCATCTGCCGTAATCGAACCCTGGGACGGATTGTGCTTTTACTTTTCTTCAGTTGACTTACGGGGTAATAAACAACGTGCAAAATAATTATTTATCAAATTCCAGCCGTAAAAGGACTACATCACCAGATTTACGCGTTGTTACGAGAAGGTGTGTATTTTTCCCCCTATCCCCTACCTTCTGAGTTACCTCGGCAGGACGGCCCGTAATCGGTTTCCCTGTTTTGAAGGTCTCGTTCACCGAGGACCGTATCGTCAATCCCGGGCAGAACGGAGTCTTTCCGCATCCTTCCGGAAGAAACGTATTAACACATTCAATGACATCCCCACAGATGTTACCATGAACCTGCGCAGCGGGTTTGCCGACTGCCGCTATTGCAAGAGAATTTGCAGCAAGGACATTCACATCAGAGTCGACGAGAAATACCGGTGCGTCGAGCATATTAAGGTATTTCTCAACATTGAACCCGAACTGCCTCATAATTCCCGAGTAACAGGATTTACATACCCCATGGCTGACCGGGGCTGTCGGAGAGGAACCGGGATTGATAATAACGCCACAGAATGCACAGACTTTCTTCATGCTGAACGGGACTTTAATGAACTTGTTTATCGTGTTCGAAGCAGTTTCCCAGGATTGGAGGATTTCCCTGAATATTTGATATAAGTTGGTTTTAGGGTATCCTGATCGATAAATGTATCTTTTTTTATTGAGTTATTCCTTTGATAGAAATCGGACTGAATTTGATGTCGGCAATGGCCGGATAAAAGGGATTACGTTGTGGTATGCAGCGGTGAAGGTGGCTGAAGTGTGTGCGGCGGGGTGAAAATAATCCGAAAAAAGCTTCTTTTCTTTGATAAAGGGGGCCTTTGGGGTGACTGGCCCCCCCAACTGAACTCTTGTGTTTGTTTAGGATGGTATCTGACAGACTAAGATCAGTTACCAACAGGTTGTATATTTTCCCGATATAAAGTGATGATCTTGCTACTAAAAAGGACAATTCAGGTTAAAAAAAATTACAATTTTCCTGCAGGGTGATCTCGTTTATCTGCAGGAATAACGCAATCTCCTATTATTTGCAGCCGTATTTGAAGCGGTCCTGATGATTTTTGTTCATTTTTTTGATATTGACGAGAGCCAGGCACGGGGCCCTTCGGTCCGGGTCCGGCTTTCGAAGACTGCCGGTCTGATGTAATTGACGGACCAGCCATTCCCAAAACTATCCCGGATCTCCTCCTTTGTTACTCTTCTCGGACCATATCCGGCGGGCTCCAGATCGCTGAAACAGAGCATGAAGTATTTCCCGCCCGTGGAAAGGACTGCTGCGAGGTTTTCCACGAAGACCGGACGGTCTTTATCGGACAATGTATGGAAGAGTCCTGAATCGGTTGCGGTATCAAATGTCCTGCCGAGTTTAGGAAGATCCAGTGCATTAAGGACTCGAAATTGCACCTGGAGCCCCCGTTCGGCAGATTTCTCCTTAGCCTTTTCAATCGCCCGGGGGGCAGAGTCGATCCCCCATACTTCATGACCCTCGGCAGCAAAGAAGAGGGCATGCTCCCCGGTTCCGCATCCTATGTCCAGGACAGAGCCTGTTATTTCTCCTCTCCTGACCAGATCTATGACTTCTTTCTGGGGCCGGCCAATATCCCAGGGGGGTGTGCCTTTGTATGCCGAATTAAAGAAATCCATGGGTGTTCATCAGTTCTGATATGGCTTATCCTTATTTCTTCTTGATTCGGTCCAATCATGTTTGTTTTTTCTTTTCCCCGATTTTTTTAATTCCGTCTCATTTGGTACCAACTCCAATGAAGCAATATTTATACGATTGGTTACCTGAATACGCAATAAATTATCGGATTTGTTTCCAGTAGATATCTCCTGGAAAAGTGGACACTTCGTAAATAAATTATAATTTCTGGGCAAGCATTGCGAACTTTTTTGCATTGCTCGGCTTGATCCTGCCCAATACACAAAAAATCCAAAATCTCCCCAAATTATTAAAAACCCAGCTAATAGGGTAATATTACCCCTCCCCACCCTACTGTTTTTGCCTCCGTTCGTTATTTGAGGCCAGATTGGCCCTTTTTTTCCTTCGGTAACTTCCCCTCGCTTTTACAACGATTTTATCCATATATCTTGTTCCATCTAAACCTTCTATTGATTACTTTAATCCGCAGTAGGACACTGATTCATTGTGTCAATAATCATTTGCTATTATCTCCAACCCCTCTTTCCTCTATAAAAGGAAATTTTTAAAAAGGAAGTCCTTGTTTTGCATCCGCAATAAACACGTATTTGAAGGTGAAGTAGGAAGGGGATTACTCCTACTTCCTATGGGATTTAATAGTCCCACAGTGTTTCTCTAAACATCGATCCTCTTGATCGGTATCTCCCTCGCCAGATTCTGGATAATCGATCGGTGCGTCCTTGGATTCAAGATCATCATCGAGAATGGCAAGATTCTCCAGATCCATGTCGGAATCGATGTCTTTGGGCGGTTCATGGGCAGAGACTCTCACTTCATCCTTATTGAAGGGGTGAACTGATACATCAGCCGGGATCTTAAAGATCCTTTGGCATGTGTACCTGCCTTCTCCTGACCTTTTACAGGTCAGGAGGATTTCATATGAGTCCGTCATATCGACGGGCTCCTGTATGGTCTTAGACATACAGCAAACTCCAAAGTGTTAGTATACATAAAGCTTGCTGATGGGGAGATTTCTGGAAAATAATCTTGATTAAGACCGCAATTAATTACATAATCGGTCTTCTACTTCCCGTATCGATCTTGAAAAGAACGCATCTTTTAGGAGATTGATCCTCATGATTCAAAATTCTATCACACTCCATTATTTGCTAGAAATTCTTACGGACACAATAGCAAAATACTGCTATTTCTATCGTTAATTATAAATCCGCGGGGGGATAAAATCTAGATAATCCTCAAAGGAGATAGGCCATTATGACAAAAGAAAAACAAATTGGAAGAGATTTCAACTCTTCACAGGTAGACCCGGCCGGGGCGCTAATAAAAAATTATTGCCGTCTGTTTTATAATTTTTAGCCTTTTCGGGATAAATCCACTGTTTCAAAATTCAGGGCCATTATAAATAACAAATGAAATTTCAGGGACAATTACAGGAATACTGACCTGTGAAAATTACCTGCACTGGGAAGGCCCGGAGACCTATTTTTCGCAGGATTCAAGGTTATTTACTATTCACCATAAACGTATGAAATATAATCAAGGTGGAAGTTAATGAAAATAAATGCATTGAAATTACTGAGTTGTAGAGCAGGTGCGATACCTGTTGCAATTCTCATTGTACTGGTATTCATGGCTTTACCGGTTTCGGCCTCCACATGCCATCCGGGTTTCGTTGTTATTCTCCCATCAAGTTCCTTCCAGTATTCCCTGCCCTCCTTTTCAGGTAGTATTACCACAAGTCCGGTGTTATATCGCGGGAATGCAATACCGTTTTCCCGGCCTACGTTTTCCAGCAGTGCACCGGGTTTTCTCATCAACGGAAAGGCATATACTCCCTCAAACCCATTCCAATGGTAAACCCTCTCTGTTTTTGTTCAAAAACAATCCCGTGGTTACCTGTTCTCTGGCAAGTGTTCCACCATTACAACACTCTTTAAAAGTCCGGGTATTGATGAACAGAAATTGTATAATTTCTGGGCGTTTTCGTCGGGTTTGTATACCTGAACCAGCCAAAATATCCATTAAGACCAGGTTCACAAACCGTTTTAATTATCATCCACGAGATTTTCATCCCTAATGGATGGAGTGAAACGATTTGCTGTATCAGCACACGATACAAAAAAAGATGCAACTGGGTGTTAATCTCTCCGCAGGAAAGCCATCCCAATTCCTACAAGCCCTATTCCAAGAACGGACGAAATTATTGAAAGTGGAGCTTTGGTAGCAGAAGGTATTGCAGAGGTTGTTGCGACCCCCGTAGTCACAGGATTAGTAGGATTTGTGTTAGCAACTACGGTGGTAGCCGGTCTTGTCATCGTGGCATTTATGCTGGCAACACCGGGAAGGAGTTCGACCCCGGTTTTTGAAAATATATCATCCACACCAATTGCATTAAATGCATTTGAGAGGGCTATTGCCGCGGCATTGTCATTTACACTCCCGGTACCCGTGAAATTGAAGATTACTGTTCCGGTGTTTGTGTTCATAACTTCTCCTGAATATCCCTTAACATTAATATTGAACTTGTTATCCGAACCAGGGTGCTGGACAAAAATATAGTAATAGGCAGGTGGTAATCCAGCCGTATTCACACTCGTGGTGTAGAATCCGCTGGCATTGACCGGTACATTAGAAATATTAACATAATTACCTGCGAAAATCCACAAACTGACCCCGGGTGTTAGGTTTCCACCAGTTGCCGTTCCACTGATAACGACCGTATCTCCAACTTTTGGTGCCGATGGAGAAACAGACGCCGTGAGTGTTGGCTTGCTCATATCAGTGGTCAGACCTGCTGCAGACACCGGAATAATAAGCAGTAATCCTGCAAGCACCAGGATACATAAAAAAACTAACGGGTTCGAAATTTTCATAATCACTATTGTAGGGGGTCAGATGAAAAAGCATTATTCTTTTGAATCACACCGGGGTAATCTGGCAGAAAAATATGTCGAAAGGACCATCCAGCTTACAATGGTTTTTTTAATCGACCGGTTCAAAACCATGCGTGAACCCACGTTTATATTCCTCTTCGTGATTTTGTAACCATGCCGCAGCTTTCAGGTAACCCCTTCCTTCTGCCATTTTTATGATTTTCTGGAAATCCAACGTATAATGAACTTCCCTGTTGAGGGGGGCGAGCTCATCATAGACCTTCCGGGGGACCTTAACCTTCTCAATCATAATGATTTCAGATATTATACCATAATAGTTTAAGATCTTATGGTTTTAGTGAGTAAAAGTTCTTCTCCCGGGCACACCAGACCTTCTGTTTGGTGCAGTGCTAACAAATGACAGCCGTTTTTTTCAAGGGGAAACCTATAAGTAACACTGGTTAGTAACACAGTCACTTATGGAAGTGATGGATAGTAGGGGGTGGGTCTTCTATTCCCTGATATCACTTGTAGCGTTGCTTTGGGCGGGATTTATTTACCAGCAGGGAATTATGCTTTGGATAAGTTTTTTTATTACCTTAACGGTGCTAGGGGTTTCAGCTATTCTTCTGGTCTTTTTAATCATGGAAACCCGGGGAAAAGCTACTGATATTTCATAGTACTGTCCGGGAAAGGGTCGGATATGTATTGCACTATATAGAATGACCTGGGTATTACTTTTAATTCCGGGTATGAATATAGCATAAATGGGAATGAAATTACCGGATAAATTGAAACCTGTTTCATATTTTCATACATCTGGCAGGAACAGAATCAGAGTATTTAAGTTTTCATAGTGTGGTAAAATAATCTGATGCGGGTAAGGTCCGGAGAGGTATTCTATATAGCAATCCTGATGATCATCCTCTTACTTGCGATGTTTGTCCTCGTTGCACTCGCCATGATGATTTCGGCAGACCAGAGTATGATAACTGAACGTAAAGGGGCTGTTTTCCAGCTGGTTGATCAGATGATACAGGGCATGGGACCCCTGATAGTTGCACTTGCCGATACGACAGGTTTCTTTATTGACCAGTTCTGGAAAATCATTCCCATTTAGTTTTTTCATATCCCAACATTACCGGTGTCCATTTAACCGGGATTGAGAGTTTGTTTTTCTGATTTACGATAAGATAATCAGGTCACATCCGGCCAGGTTAAAAAAGTTATTTTTTTTTAAAAAAATGGATTTTTCCGGAGGTTACTCATTTTGAGAAAAGAATAATGTTTTCGAAGTGAATGAAATGGATAAAGCGCCACCTTATAGAACCTTTGCCTGATCCTAACACCCTATTCCTTTTACATGGAGTGCTGGAATCAAATGATCCGGGAGAATACCGGTCCTGTAACTATAGATGCAATCAAACCAGCATTACATTCGGATTTGTTTGGAGTGCCTGATAAGTGATTTTAATTCCTGCGAGGCTTTCGTGATATCCTCCGAACTTATAATGGCAGATACCACTGCAATACCGTCAGCACCTGACAATAATACCTCCCTGACATTTTCTTTCGTAATGCCACCTATGCCTATTACCGGGATTGAAACGTTTTTCCTGATTGCCCTGACCACGGCCATCCCATGTCCCGGTCCTGCATCCGGCTTTGTACCGGTTCCAAAAACCGGGCTGACGGCGACATAATCAGCCCCACCTGCTTCAGCATTCACCGCCTCGGTAACCGATCCAACTGATATACCAATTATAAAATCCCCGGGAGCGAGTTGTCTTGCCACGAATAATGGCAGGTCATCCTGTCCCAGGTGAACTCCGTCTGCACCTGATGCGATGGCAATATCAATCCGATCATTTACTATAAATAAAGCGCCGGCAATCCGGGTAATATCCCTGATTTCACATGCGGTAATGAATAATCCGCGTCCTGACATTCCCTTATCGCGGAGCTGGATAACGTCTGCACCTCCGTTAACTGCTTCCTGTGCAATCTGCTGGTGTGTCAGGCCTTTTCGGAGTTTTTCATCAGTAATTACATACAGGTCGTAGGGCATATCATTGCTTCCTGAATTTTGCATTGCGCGCAAGTTCATCTGGGGTGAGTAACGACAGTTGATCAAATAATGCTGTTTTAAAAGATCCCGGGCCGGAAGTATTGGATGCCGCCCGTTCACCTGCAATTCCGAATGCCGCAAGTGATGCTGCAGAAGTTTCTGCCATGTCCCGTTCAATTGCCGCGAATGAAGCGATAATTGAGGTTAGCATGCAACCCGTTCCTGATATCCTGCCCATCATGGGATGCCCGTTTTCAACGGTGATGACCTGACTGCCGTCACTCACGATGTCTGTGGGGCCACTGATTACCGTGGTAATTCCTGTTTTTAAGGCAAAAATTTGTGCAATATTACAGAGGTCACCTTTCACGTCCCCAGAATCAACGCCCTTAACGTGTGCATCGGCACCAGCAAGCATGCCAATCTCTCCTGCGTTCCCTTTAATAATCGATATCTGTAATTCATCAATCAGGTGTGACATGAAATGCGTCCGGTAACGGGTGGCCCCTGTTCCTACAGGGTCAACTATGACCGGTATATCAAGCTTATTTGCAGCATGGCCTGCAAGGAGCATTGACTTTGCCTGGTCTGGATCCAGTGTCCCGATATTCAGCACAAGGGCCCCTGCGTGGCTTACCATCTCTTCTACTTCTTCCAGGGCATGAGACATAACCGGTGATGCACCAATGCAGAGGGTAATGTTTGCGCAGTCATTCACGGTTACGTAATTGGTAATGTGATGGACCAGAGGCTGATTTTGCCGTAATAATTCTAGCATAGCTGAATACTTCATGGGATCTTCTCCGGAAATACCACGTTCATTTACTATCTGTTATTCACATATTCCGGTTGAATGATGAACATTCTGTATGATCACGGCAATATAAAAAAATCAGTATGCTGCTATGGGGATTCGAACCCCAGTCGTCGGCGTGAAAGGCCGACATGATTGGCCGGACTACACTATAGCAGCGTCTTTGTGATAAGTTGCTTTAACTACTTTCTATTACACGTAAAAATAGGTTGTGGAACGGGTAAGTGGGAAAGGAGAAAATCCGGGAAATAATCAGTAGATTGGTGTCCCTTCAGTCTCTGTTATTGTCTTGAACGCGGCGATAAATTGTCTTGTCACCGGCCCCGGCTTCCCGGTCCCTATATTACGCCCATCGATTATTGTAATGGGTGCGACCTCGGCAGCTGTACCGGTAACAAATACTTCATCCGCGGTATAGAGATCGAAATATCCCATATTTTGTTCTTTCACGGTGATTCCCATGGATTGGGCAATCTCAAGAACTACGTCACGGGTGATACCCCGGAGGTTATTGAGGGTAGGCGGGGTGATAATAACCCCGTTTTTCACTGCAAAAATATTATCCCCTGACCCTTCAGAGAGGTAGCCATTGGTATCAAAAATGATCGCTTCGTCTCCCCCCTTATAATTTGCCTCAATTTTAGCGAGGATATTATTAAGGTAATTGAGACTTTTCACGTTTGGCGGGAGTGCAGCTGCAGCATTTCTCCGGACAGAAACTGATACCCCGACAAGGCCTTTTTCATAGAGGTCGCCATACATGGCCCCCCATTCGATGGCAATACAGATGACGGTTGCCTTCTCACATTTACGCGGGTCGAGGCCAAGATCGCCCACACCCCTGGTTACAATCGGACGAATATAACCGTTTTTAAGGTTATTTTTCCTTAACGTCTCGATAATGACCTTTGCCATCTCATCCTTCGATATCGGGACGGTAAGATCGATGGTCTTTGCCGAATCATAAAGCCTGTCAACATGCTCCATGAGCCTGAATACTCTTCCGTTATATGCACGGATACCTTCAAAAGCCCCGTCCCCGTAAAGAAGCCCGTGGTCAAACACAGATATCTTTGCCTGTTCCCGCGGCAAAAACTGGCCATCGATATAGATCAGCATATCTTAAGGTTGTACATTCCCTAGTATTTTTTACCTCTCAATTGTATGCACAATGATTCGGGGTACTATATCCCGGATACGGGAATTTGTGAATTCCAATCTTTGAAAAAATACCGTATAAAAAATGCGATGCTCAGGGAAATTCAATCCGTTTCAGGTACGGTCCCGGCATCTTCCTACAAAATGCCTGAACATAGCGATACCCGGCACCGGGTGGAGGTGCGTATAACTGCCAAGGGTCTGTCCTGTAACTGCGCCGTCGTACATCCCTTCAATCCCTGTCCCCCGGGTGAGCCTGTATGCGTACTTGGTTTCTGGGGCCAGGCAGACATCAGAATAATGAAACTCATGTCCCTTAAATGTCCCTGCCCCGAGCGGGCAGCTGGTATTACTCTCCCCCTCTACGTAACTGACAACACGACGCGCCGGCATATGTGTTTCACCCTTAAACACGCCTGCCATTTCATACACCCGCTCTTCTGAATGGCCCTGCCATCCTTCCATCAGGCGGATCCGTTCCGTCAGGTACATCAGCCCTCCGCACTCCGCGTAGATTGGTACACCATTGCCGGATTGCTCACGGATTGAATCCAGCATCCGGGTATTTGCTTCAAGTCCGGGAAGGAATAGTTCCGGGTAGCCCCCTCCGATAATATAACCCTCTGCATCTGGTAACCGATCCCTGATTGGGCTGAACGGTATCACGGTGGTCCCTAGTGCCGGGAGGACGTCAAAAAGGTCAGAGTAATAAAAATTAAATGCTTCGTCACGGGCAACTGCGATCCTGGTATCTGTTTCATGTTCTTTTGGAAAAAGAGGCACACCTTTCGGGATATCTGGGATATCCGCTGCAATGCTGGTGAGTGCATCAAGGGATACATGTTCTCCAATCAGCCCTGTCACCCTGTCTATCCTCTTTTCAAATTCACTGCTGCCCTGTCCTTCTATGAAGGGCACCAGCCCGAGATGCCTCATGGTAAGTTCCATCTCTTCCATGCGTGGTATTGCACCAATAACCGGGACATTGCAATAATGCTCAATTGCAGAGGTTGCCTTATCCGCATGCTTTACTCCCATGACATTATTGAGAATCACCCCCTTAATCTGTATATTTGGTGAAAATGCCTGGAAACCCTTAACTACGGCTGCAGCGCTCCTGGTAATGCTCCGTGCACTGATTACAAGCACAACAGGCAGGTCAAGCGCACGTGCGATTGCTTCAGTACTTCCAACATCTGTGAGTGCCTCGGCGCCTTCGAACAATCCCCGCACACCCTCCACCATGGCAAAATCCGCGCCCTGGCAGCCATGAGTGAAAACCCGCGATACGTCCGAAGGGGACATTACAAAACTGTCAAGGTTCCGGCATGGCCTTCCTGTGACACCCGTAAGATACGATGGATCGATGTAGTCCATTCCCGCCTTGAAGGTCTGTACTGTCATCCTGCGGGAAAGAAGCGATGAAAGTGCGAGGGAAATACTCGTCTTTCCACATCCTGACCTGTCCCCGGAGATCAGGACTGCTTTCATGCGAGGCTCCTGAGGACTGCCCCGAACTCGCTCTCTACCACGTGCCGCACCCCGAGTGTTTTCGGATGAAGGTCAATTTCAACAACGACAAACTGGTGGCCGATCTCTTTTAAGGGTGCGACCTGTCTCGGGCCGTTTGTAATAGAATAACAGCAGATACCTTCTGTATACTCAGGTGGGATTGCATGGGGCACACCTGCGAGAAGTGCGAAGTCCGGGTCAATTTCCCTGATCCTTTTCCCCAGTCCCTCCCCGTTTGCACCATATTCATCAAGTGCCCCGATTGTTTCCAGGGGAACTGAGGCCTCAGAAAATGCATTCCGGATTATTCCGGCATCACGCCGTACCTTGGGAAGTCCGCGTTCTTCGAGGTTAGCGATGTAGTTGATATCCGCATCAGGACAGATCTCGTGGAGGGCTATCAGTTCATCGGCGAACATGTATGCGGTCTCTTTTTTCGCATTCATCACTGCCACACCCTGTTCGCCTTTTTTGATACGTCCAAGGAGATCGACAGCAACCGTGTGCTTCAAATCCCCGCGTGATGGTTCTATATACGACTGGCTTGCGGCTCCCCTGAGGCGTTCTACCTCGTTGGCTTTTGCAAGTACGTATTTCTGCCGATCGAGTTCCACTGTACTGATCCAGCCTGCTTCTGCCGCCGGGACCAGCGTGGCAATCACCCCGTCAATATTTTCCGGGTATCCTGCATGGATGTCTACAACAATTGTAGGGGTCGTAATTCCTGAATCATCCACCGCTGATAAGAGGTCTTCACCAATAATCATGGATACACAGGTCCCGACCACGGCCATTCTGCCTGGTGAAAATTCCCTTTCTGCATACTGCAGTGCAGTAACCAGCGGGTCGTGTCCACCAAAAATGAATTCGTTATCAGCCAGGGACGTGGTCAGCACCCGCAACCCGTCTTCTTCGAGGAGACGTGCATGCTTGAATGAACAACCCGAAGGACCGTGCAGGATCGCGACATCAACTTCAAGGTCCCGTGCTGTATAGAGTGCCGCTACGATTGAACTTGGCCTCGGCTGCATATATTTCATCAGATTATCTCCACGATTTAACCGCGAGCACAACGCACTCATTTCCACTGTTTGCGAGTGCAGCGGATTTCCCTTCCCCGAAGCTGCCGGTATAGGTAATCCTGCTGGTTTCCAGATATCTGGTTAGAGAATATGCCATATACTCATTCCTGTATTGTTCTCCGACAATAACAACCCGGCATGGCCTGACGGTTTCTATTGTGCGGACTATCTCTTCAGGCTGGAATCCTTCACATACCGCGTGGGCTTCCTGCCCGATAACCAGGACCAGGTTGTCCTCACCTGATACCGACCGTGCATAGCGTGAGGCCTCTATTGTTGTCTGACTGGTACTCCCACTGTTTGCGTTGTCAATAACGTAGTGGCCATTTTCAGAAGTCAGCGCCATTCTCCCGGGCAACGCGGTGAAAACCCGGAGTGACACGGGATCGAACCCGAGCATGCAGCCGGCTGCGGCTGCAACCATCAACGGTGTTTTGTAACCTGCAAGTGTGAGGAGCGGGTTTCCAAATGATCCCGCAATACCATTATGCTCATAATCGCACCGTGTCCCTTCAATTCTGACAATTTCATCCGCATAAACTGTGTCTTCCCTGGATGATTGAACTCCCGGGGCCACAAGAAGATGCCGGGCATTTGCAGAAGTTTCCATTTTGACGGTACGTGCCGATTTCTTCCCGCCTGCACACCGGTAATCAAGGTTGGACGTAATTATCGCAAGGTCTCCTGCACCTGTTACCCCAAGGGACTCTTCCACAACAAGCCAGCCCCCATGATCCCTTGCGGCATTTACCACGGCCAGCAGGGAGGCAGGTGTGATGCTGCGCCTGAAAAGTTTTTCATGGTCCGGGTACCGGTATGTCCCTCCTGAAGTGTGGAGAATACCGTATCCTGGCAAGATATGTGCAATAGCATGGGCAGTTGTCGTTTTCCCCTGCGCCCCTGTAACCTCGATCATGAGTGATGGTAACGCGTCCCCGAGAATCCATTTCACTGCTTCATGATGAGAGATTTGTGGAGTATTCCGGAATTGTTGAAGGATTGGATGATCAGGGTTGAGGTGGACAGGGACTATCATCCTGTCGTAGGAATTCCCTTCAAGGGTAGAACCCTCTCCTGCACCGGTCCCCCGGTAGACATCTACCATGTCCACGTGATGCCCGGCGGCTATCAGGGCATTGCCTATTTCTTTACCGCCATGGATGGTATCGAGGACAAGGAGGTCCATTTTATTGTTCAGATCATGGCTAACGCGTTTTTGGCATTTTTCGCCATCAGGTCTGCAAGCAGTGGATCTGACCCTATGGGCTCTGCATATACGAGAGGTATTTCCCTCCCGTTCATGGCGAATGTCCCTTTATTGGTTCCTTCGGGAAGACCGATCAGTCCGGGAATATCTTTCACGATATGCACACCTTTGGCAAGGAATAGCGGGACAACGACAAGTGCATCAATTTTTTCTTTTTTAAACTCATTGAGGCTCTCTTCGATACTTGGCGAGTTCATATTCATGAAGGCACATTTTACGACATACTCGGGGTGCCTTTCCTGGACAATTTTACCCGTGGATTCAACGAGCTCTTGATTGTAGGGGAGTTTGCTTCCATGCCCTACGAGTAACATTCCCTTCCTTTCCATATGGTAAATACTGGTGTCGCGAATCTTAAAATTGTTACCAAATTATCCATCCCTATGATAATGGCGAATATGCCTCAAATTTTTCAGGAAATTACTGAAATATCCCGCTCTGATCATGAGGGTCACATGTCATATTGCTCAACGTGATATGTTCATACAAGTCAGCTGAAATTGATACCCCCGTTAGTAATGAACCTTGAACAAAGCCGGATATAAAACGGTTCTTACCCGGTGTTATGGTGATAATAAAACGGATGCAGTTTCTTTATAGTTACACAAACTATCTGCATTTCCTTGATTAGCAGCATTTTTTTCTAGTGTGGCTACAATCCCAAATATTCTTTTTTGTCTCTCCCGGGAACAATAACGCCCAAAGTAATTTTGCCTGTGACTTTCAATTTATATGAATCCATGATGGAGCACTTTGAGAGGTTTGGACTTCTGATAAATAACCAGGTGGTGCGAACCCCCGTCGCGATCGCCTCTATGGCTGGATATGTCGACGCTGAGTATGTACGTGCCCGTGAGAAGCATATCGGTCTGGCATTTATCGGGGGGTACTCCATCGATGAACCGGCAATGAAAGCAAGTATGCTGATGGCCTCTGAAGGGAGGGAGGAATTCATCCACGAGGATATGATCTCCGAGCTCCGCCGGCAGGTATCATGTATGGCCGGAAGTGATGTTGTACTCGGGATCAACATGAGGGGATGCTCCCCTGTAGCTTTTGCCAGGGTTGCGGAAGAGCTTGGTGATGGTGTGGTCTATGAAATTGATGCACATTGCCGCCAGCCACCCATGGTAGAGGCCGGGTGCGGTGAATATTACCTTAAAAACCCTGCCAAACTCGCCGAAATAGTGAAGACTCTGAAAAAGTCTGGTGTGACGGTTTCTGTTAAAATCCGGGCTGGCGTGGCCGGTGATGACCGCGCATTGGCGAAAGCCCTATGGAATGCGGGGGCAGATATTATCCATGTTGACCTGATGGATTTCGGTTACCAGAAACTTAAGCAAATCAGGAACAGCTGCCCTGTCCTTTTGATTGCAAATAACTCGCTGAATACGTTTGACCGCGTAAAGGATATGCTTGCTCACGGTGCAGACCTCGTCTCGCTCGCGAGAAAATCTGATGAACGGACATTATCCGGGCTCGATGCGGCTATTACAAGATATACTGACGAGCAGGGGTGGTACAATGCACCGAAACAGCTCTGCCGTGGTGGGGATATCAGGGCGCTTACCTTCTGCTGCATGCCCGTGAAAAGTTGCCCGTTAATTCCTACGCTTGAGAGTCTCGGAATAAAACGGGATGATTATATCCGGCTGAAAGAGGAATCAGTTCGGGGTACTCCGCTTGAAACGGGAAAAAATACCTGTTTTGGAAGTCTTGCATGGTGCTGCAAGAACTCATCACCCTGCATGTTCCGTGACATCACCCTTCAGCAGGCCGGGATTTCCAGCAAGGAATATATGCGGTTGAAACGTCAGCTTTCTGAAAAGATAATTCACCATATCTATTATGACAGGGCGGAGGATGACGCCTGCTGAGCAGGCACAGATGGCAATGATGCTTGAGGTCACCGCGTATCCCAAACCCGGGAACGTTGACCGCTGCCATGATTACCATAGCACGCGCCTTGAGCATTTCCTTGCCTCGATAATTCTCTCGCGACCATCACTTGAAAGGGCATCAGAACCTGGTGCCGCCGTGGGCACCATCATCTACGATGCCGTCGGGCAGACAAATGTCCATTCCGGGGGTAATACTCATTTTGGAGCGTTCCTGCTCCTTGTACCCCTCATTATGGGTGGAGATATCCCCGGAGCAATCAGGGTTGCCCGAGAAACCACTGTTGATGATGCAGTGGAATTTTACAAGGCGTTTGGTATGACACAGGTAAGAATTCTGTCTTCCGATAGTCTTGACGTGAATGATCCCGCTGCTCTTGAGACTATCCGGATGCAACAACTGACCCTGTATGATATTATGCGCCATTCAGCTGGAAATGACATGATCGCACGGGAATGGATAAATGGGTTTAAAAAAGTTCGAATGGGTGCTGACCTTCTTAAGAGGAACGGGTGCGGTAGAAAGGCAATTGTAATGACATTTTTAGACCTCCTGTCAGATGAACCGGATACGTTTATTATCAAGAAGCATGGGCAGGACCTGGCTGAAAAAACAATGGAAACTGCCCGTGAGGTTCGGGACGGCAAACGTGACCTCGCCATTTTTGACAAAACCTGCATAGATGCCGGGATAAATCCCGGTTCAACTGCGGATCTCATTATCGGGTCACTATATGTTGCACTTGGGGAGGGGTGGCAATGGGACTCTTAAACGAAGGGATTAACGAAGTGATCGCGACAACGCACCAGAATGCAGCCCCGATGGGAATTATTATGAGGAACGAAAAGCTTCGCATGGTGCTGTACCACGGTTCCCATACGGCCGAACAGATCGCCTCCGGAGGCTGGGTTGTTGCCAACTTTATTTTTGATCCGGTGTTGTATGTTACTACCGCATTTGAGGACCTTCCTGCAGAGGCATTTATTGAGGAAAATGCAGGGGAATTCAGTGTTGAAAGACTCTGTTCCTGCGAAGCATGGGGGGCATACAGGGCGAAGGTCGAACGGAGTACCCGGCAGAGTCTGCTCATTTCACTGGTGCCTGTCAGGGAAGAGATCGGAAATCTCGCACTGCACCCCGTAAACAGGGGCTTTAACAGTATTATCGATGCGACGGTCCATGGGACCCGGTACAAGGTGACCCGTGACAAAGGGTTACTGGATTTGATCGAGTATCATGCAGGAATCATAAAAAAATGCGGGGGGCCACGGGAATCAGAAGCCCTCTCACTTCTTTTTGATTATATCGACTATCCCTGACGATCCATCGATGGTTAGGGATGATATACCCCATCGGACAAATAAATGGGCTGGATCAAAAAAAAGGATGATTTTTCAGCAGACACGGGGGACCGGGTCACCGATGGGGGGTTCAATGAAACGTTCCCCCCCAATCGGGGTCTCCATAATTACTCCCGATCCCTTTGCCACAATTCCTACAATTGCTGCATCCCTGCCATATTTATGGGATTTTATCGCGGCCAGGATGGCATCGGCGTCTGCCTCCGGTACTCCCATGACGACTTTTCCTTCGTTTGCTACTTCAAGAGGGTCGATGCCCAGCATACCTGCAGCGCTACGGACACTTTTCCGCAACGGGAGCGCCTCTTCGTATATCCTCACGCTGGCTCCGGACTTTCTCGCCATCTCATTGATAGCGCTGGCAAATCCTCCCCTTGTCGGGTCTTTCATCGCGTGAATACGCCCTGCACCGAGGGCTTCTTGTACAAGTCCCCAGACCGGGGCGACATCGGAACGGATCTGTTCTCCAAGGTCAAAGCCCTCCCTGTGGGCAAGGATTGCTATTCCGTGATCTCCAAGTGTCCCGCTTACGATGATCCGGTCACCAGAAACAAGGCCGTTATCACGTACAATTTCTTCTGCGACACCGATTCCCGAGGTATTGATCATGATTCCATCGAGAGCACCACGTTCCATTACCTTTGTATCGCCAGTGACAAGATTTGCCCCTGCTTCCCCTAGTGTCTCGTCCATTGAAGCAACGATACGTTCGAGGTCGCTGACCTCAAAGCCTTCCTCGATGACCATTCCACAGGAGAGGGCGATAGGACGACCACCCATCATGGCAAGGTCATTCACCGTCCCGGCAATCGCTATCCTGCCTATGTCCCCCCCCGGGAAAAAGATTGGTCGTACAATATGCGAATCTGTAGTGAACACAATATTTTTCCCCCCGATTGGAAATACTGCACCGTCATCAAGGGATTCAAGCCCGATACCCCCGGCATTATTATGCTCAATCTTTGTGAGGACTCGAAGAAGTTCACTCATCACTTCGCCTCCGGCACCGTGCATCATATTGACTTTCATGTTTTAGTCAACCTCTACTTCGATATTTGAAACAAGGATTTCTTTTCCCTTAACAAGCTCCGGTAAAGCGCCGCACAACGGGCAGACGTAAAGAGTAGTTCCTTCATAGCCACAGGAACACTTTACCTCCGGGGTAATCGTATGGGTCTGTAGTGTTACCCCTTTAAAAAGAGGGTCTTCCTCGGCTATTGCACGGAACAGGAACTCCACTTGGTCTGGATTAACCATTGCCATCTCGCCGATATCGATACATATCCGCTTCACCAGGATCGCCTGGTGTTCGACTGCCGCTTTCCGTGCTGTTGCATAGATATCATATGCAATACTGTATTCATGCATCCGGAAAATACTCCTGTTGGATCCCTAGTACTATGACATTTCTGTGGTGATAAAGACGGGGCACCACGGTTTGGAAACTCCGGGTTGCCGAGTGCCGCATCGTACCTGCATGTCCGTTTATTCAAATACCATCGCAGGTAAATATGACTGTACTTCTATGTTTCCGGGTCTCCCTGATTTTTTCACTCATATCGATACGACCGTTCCCCTGATGACTGACGCGTACGGTCTCTGGGTCTACTGTATATTTTTTATCCTGATCCTTTTTGAGACCGGCGTGGTAATTGCCCCTTTCCTTCCTGGGGACTCACTGTTATTTGTTGCAGGGATGGTGGCCGCACAGGGGAGTCTTGATATCCTGTGGCTGGTTATTACGTTTCTTGTTGCGGGCATTGCCGGAGATATCCTGAATTACTGGGTTGGAAACCATATCGGTCTCCGGGTGGTGCAGCAACGCTTCCCCGCCATAGTCCGGAAAAAATACATCAGCCGTACGTATGGTTTTTTTGAGCGTTATGGGGGGAAAACCATATTTTTTGCACGTTTTATACCATTACTCAGGACATTTGCCCCGTTCCTTGCGGGAGTGGTATCCATGGACTACCGGCGGTTTATTTTTTACAATGTAGCGAGTGCTATCGTCTGGGCTGTCCTGTTAACAATGGCAGGCTATTACTTAGGGTCAATTCCGTTTATCCGGGACAACCTCTCCCTGTTTATCACATTGTTCATTATACTGACCGTTATATCAATTGTCATATTCGCAGCAGGGTTGATCAAGGCCGTAAGGGACGGGAGCCCTGAATGACGGGATGCTGTCAGTTGAAGGATAGTATTCCGGATACCCGGGACTTTCTGCAACAAGAAAAAAAGGAGGTAAAATTTTATTAATAGCGATTGTTATTTTGGCAAATGGACAACACTAAGCCCTTTATTATCGACATTTGTCCTTATTGCAATTTTCAACCCTATCGGGTGAAGTACTGATTCAACAAAGTCCTCACCTTTGTTTGTGATTATGGCAATTGCCGGACCCACCGAACTCATACCCACAAACTCGAACCCTGCATCCCGGAGCTGGCTCATGTAATGGTAGATGGCGAAACTATGGTGTTCCACTTCTGCTCTTTTTGAACCTCTGAATTCTATCTCCCAGATCACATCGCCCACTCTTTTAAGATCCCCGGATTCGATTGCCGGGATCATATCCATCATGATCATGTAGGTTTTCAGTTCGCGGTCCCGGTAATCGAGCATCCGCGCCTTGTTCATCAGGAGGTCAAATTCCTGTTCTCCCGCTGAGGAGAGGTTTGTGGGCGGAATGAGGATGTAAACGTGGCTCCCTTCGGCAAACGGGTGATGGTAGACCAAAGCAAGTTCATCGCCCATCACCGCCATGCCTCCGTGGATGCTCACCGCGGGACCAACACCTGTCTCAAACCCGGATGCTATATGTCCGTCGGCGGTTTCTTCAACATAGTTATAACCGATGAGTTTTCGCAACTGGTCATCTGTCAGAGGGGAGCCGACGGATACATTAAGTGCCTTTGCAAGTGCGATCATAATCGTGCTTGTCGAACCGAGTCCCACATGCTTATGCTCGTGGTCCCGTGCCCTGATCCGGAATCCCCCATGATACCCAACGGTTTTCCGGAACACACCGACGAAATGCCGAATCAACGCCTCGCGGGAGTAATCTATCTCAAGCCCTTCCTGGGTGCATTCCACTGAAACTGAACAATATACCTGGATTGCAAAACCGATTCCTCCCCCCCCGGGTCGATCCGGTGAGAACCTGTTCATATCAAGGACTGTGAGATGAATCCTGGCTGGTGCATTCACCGTGATAACGTCATTAGCCGGTACGAGTGAATAGGTCCCTTCATACCCCAGGGTCCGGATATTCTCACCGGGAGAGAATGATTTAAATTCGTATTCTACCAGGTCGAGATCTCCCCCGCGTATCTTCATAATTGCCATACTGATATCACCTTCGTCTGCAATTATCTGTCAAAGAATATGTTCTTTCCTGATCCTTTGAGCGGTATGCCATAGACCGATGTGCAGTCATTGAGCCACCCTAGGGAACGTGCGGCGACTCCCGCAGAATACATGATCCTGTTATCCACATTATGCACCTGGGCCGTCTTTACGGCAGATCCGACGGCGATACCGAGGTCGGCAATTCTGATAATGCAGTTCGGTCCGGAAAACGGTGTACTGGAAGGTTTTTTTTGGGTAAAGGTCTCCTGGAAATCATCACAGGAAATTAAACCACATCCCTGGCAATTGACACCGACCGGAACCCCACCCCTGACCCCTATAAGGACACATGCATCGCTTAATGCCATGCATTTTCCGTCCCTGATAAAAAACGGGATGCTGGACTTTTCACCGATAGTAACCATCTCGTCCGCAAGTTGCTTCAGTTCAATTTCCGAAACTATCCTGGTTTTAATTTCATCCACGCCCCGTGCTTTCGGGGCAGTCCTCGCCGATAAGACCATCAGGCAGGCTACCGTCCTGATTGCTTCAGTCTCCGCAGTCATAAGGTATCGTCAGATGCACGATAATTTATAGGTAATCTTCATTATTGTGGATGAAACGCAAAAAAATCTGTTTTTTACCGCTTCCAGTGGAATATAATTCTGCCGGGGGTCGGATAATCCGGGAATTCCTATGCGCTTCACCGTTTTGTATGGAAAAATTCCGGACACAGCATACCGGTACATTTACGAAATTTCCCCCTTTCGGGAGAAGATATAACATGCCCGCATATGGCTGCTGGATACCCGCTCTCAATAAAAATCTACAAAATCAAGGGATTAAAAAAAACCTACTGGATTCAATAAGCGAACAGTTTTCCACGACCGGGTGGTTGTTCCCCCACTATCCGATTAGCCCGTCTTCAAAAAAGGTGTACGCTGAAAAAAAGGCTTTTTCCCTGGATATGCCGCATTGTCGCAATAAGATTTCATCGGGCTGTTGCACATGGTTTAAACGGATCATTTTATGTTGCCACCATTTGTGCAAGGACTACTGCGAGGTTCACAGACTCGTTACCGTTTGCATCCCCTTTCCCATACAGATAATCAACAATCCCTATGTTCCGTCCTGAAAGGAAACCGCTCTCACCCTGGTTACCCTTGTACCAGACATATCCTGAATCAGCTATGTTTTGATTACTGACTGAATATTGTCCCAGTCCTTTCTTCACCGTATTGAATTCATTTTGAGCGTCTGAAATTGAGGGGTACTGGTTAAGAGTGACGAGTATTGTGTCGCCATTAGCCGAGATGAGTTGCTGCCTGCACGAACCCTGGGCGCAGAAGGAACCGTTAATATACCAGTCTTGCGGGCTCCTTTCAAGGTATCCATCAAACATCGACAGCGCCTCATATTGATCAGAGGTTTTGGTAAGTTCCGGGGTATTATTTTTTCCCGGTGTGCCCATGCATCCCGCCGTTAATAATCCAATTATTGCCAGTGCAGCTAACCAATGGTTACTTTTCATCTATTGCCCTCTTTCACTTCTTTTTATTGTTGTGTTGAATGATATATACGAATGGGATACCCATGTTGAGTCAATATCTTTACCTTGTGCGGCCCTGATACTACCGGTAGCGAAAAAAGGAAATACCTTAGTTCCTGAGAATATCCTGCGTCGCAAGATTTTTTAAAAAACTTGCATGAACACAGATGGCTTCGCATCAAAGCAATGAAAATTTTAAAGGCCATTTTTTTCACCCATTGCCTTGTTGGATCTAAAATTTTGGTTCTTCTCCAAAATTAGGGTGACATAAAATTTATCAGACGTATTATAAACCTCCGTTTGTGATAATTCATTGACCATGAATCCCAAACGGAGTAATTACGAAATTGTATTCAAGAACCTATTTTTCTTCAATAGAAATAAGCTATCTGGTCTCGAAGACACCGAAACCCAAGTATTAGTTAGCTTGTAAAAAGGAGGGGTCGCTAAAGTGTCCTCGGTTTGGATCGGTACACTGCCATATTGAAGAAAAGTATACCCGCATAGCACGTGATCTCGATCTTCGGCATAAACTATTGCTATATCAAATTCTAAGAGAATGAAATTCGTTGTTCCTGTGGCTATCGTGTAATCGAATACCTGGATTTCATTCGTCCATATTCGCGGTGTACCAGATTTCCCGAATAAGAGGTAGCGGTCTGTACCGCCCGGATGACAATCACTGATGTTTCATTGATATGGAATTTAGACTGGAAGACCGTGAAAGAAATCGATAAGCAGTCAATAAAAGACAAAATGATTGATTTAAAGACATTAAATCCAACGATGATCGGCGTAGATGACATTGCCTATATCAAAGGTCATCACTATCTCACGTTTGTTCGTGATATCACAGCAAGAAAAGTCATTTGGGTAGGATTTAAGCGAAAAAATGCAACCCCTTATGCGTTTTTCAAAGAACTTGGTCTGGAAAAGTCCTTGAAAATCAAGGTCTTTTGCATGGATATGTGGGATCCTTACATTGCAAGTGTTAATAGGAATACCTCAGCCCACATTGTATTTGACAAATTTCACATCATCAAAAAAGTGAATGGAGCATTAGACAAAGTCCGAAGAAAGTCCTTGCAAACTCAGATAAATCTACGACAAAAGAGATGAAGCATAAATGATTCCTGATTCTCCACAGACGAAACAATCTCGTTGATGAACAGGATATTGAAAGCCTGGAACAACTTTTGGAATCCAATAAACCGTTATATACGGCATATATACTGAAGGAAGAGATTGCAGATATCTTCGATGATGTGGACGAACACAGGGAAATCGTACGACTGGAGCAGTGGTTCAAAAATGTTCGCGATTTGAGTAGTCATGAATTGTTACCGGTTGTTTCAATGATGCAACGGTACCTTTATGGCATTCTCAATTATTTTAATTATGGACAAACAAATGCGGGTTCTGAAGGGTTCAATAATAAAATTAACGTCATATAAAGAGCTGCTTTCGGGTGAGATATTGAGTACTTCAAACTCAAAATATTCCAACGGTGCGGTGGCGTCTAACTGCACTTGTGTCTTGTATATAGTGTATTCAGGCTATCTTTGGATAATCGCTCTTGGGGGGACTTCGTTCCCGCCGCTAGGGCACCCCCTATCGCGATGAACTTAACGCGCAAAAGATCTGCCGCCTTTTGTACTACAAATTAACAAAAGAATCGCCATCAAGGGAAAGAATCTGGACCTTGCAATAGAAGGGTAAGAGTGTCAGATAATGCGATCCTTATTTCTATGACATAAAATCCTAAAATGGGAGAAGTGCCAAAAGATTCATTGGTACTACCTAGTTTACTGAACGGTTAGTTTTAAAATCTGAGGCTTTATATGATTTATATATAAGAAACGCAGGATAGATTATTTACAAAATCGCAGAAATTCACGAATATAATCTGTAGTAATTGAAAATGGTTCTCTTCAATCCCTTTCTTGTGGAAGGGGATTGAAATGCTTCCAAATATGTTAATAATTCTCACAATTACGCCGGAGCGTAGTAATACCCACCACTCGATGTCTTGATGGTTGACATCTTGGGGACTGTAAACACAGCTGTAAGAGTCTTCCCTGATGCGGGTATGTACTTCGGCGCAGTAAACACAGCTGCAAGAGTCTTCCCTGATGCGGGTATGTATGTCGGCGCAGTAAACACAGCTGCAAGAGTCTTCCCTGATGCGGGTATGTATGTCGGCGCAGTAAACACAGCTGCAAGAGTCTTCCCTGATGCGGGGGTATAGTCCTTAAACCAGAACGGGCTGGTTGAATTTATTCCGGCGTTGGCCGGATTTGTACTGGCATCCGCTACAACTGGTGATACGACCGCAACCAAGCAGAATGCAACGATAAGGAATAATGCAAACGTCAATTTCTTCATTCAACACCTCTTATTAGAACCATTTCTGATTCTAATGGCAGATATATTTTTTGTTAGTGAATAAAGTGATAAAATGAGCCTGTCCAACCAGCTATGATAATGGTTGGACAGACCAATAAAACGCCTAATAAAAATAAAGGAATAATCACCTGCTTCATCCAATTGCTGAAAATA
>Ga0194039_1000026_pt1 | contig 92190 bp, 89 predicted proteins | sample JunL228m_MetaG_FD_148679 | JGI IMG/M metagenome (GOLD analysis project Ga0194039, IMG submission 148679) | Anoxic zone freshwater microbial communities from boreal shield lake in IISD Experimental Lakes Area, Ontario, Canada - Jun2016-L227-8m | ecosystem: Environmental > Aquatic > Freshwater >...
CATACTGCAACATCATCCAGGCAGGCAGTGCATACGACCTGACATTCGGCTCTGTTACAACCGCTGCAAACGAGAGGTTTGTCGGTACTGACGCAACCATGCCGGTCGTCCTGAACTACAACATCAATGTTAAGCCATACGGCACAACCCAGGGACAAATCCCGGCAATCGGCTCGGCATCGGCTTACGTGAAGTCTCATATCCAGGAAGCACGAGGGACAACCAACAACGTAAAGAGCGAAGACCTGGTTTACTCCGAGACCTCCAGTGTTAACGGAATGATCTCCGGATTCACTAAAGACATCAAGTACCAGTCTGGTATGTCTTTACTCTGAACATAGGAAATTCTCCTACATTCCTTTTTTTAAGCGATTTTCAAAAACGATCTCACGTGGAAACTAGGGTTTCAATAGAGCAATGTTTAAATATATTCAAACAGGAGAATTTAATTTACCGGGGGTAATTTTCTAACATCCTACTTCATGTCAGGTTATGTACTGTAAAATTACATCTGGACAAAAAGGAGGAAGAAAGTGAAGAAAATTGGCGTTATTATAGTTGCCTGTTTTATGCTGATTGCACTTATAGGTTTTGCTTCAGCAGATCGTGTCGTTCCAGCAGTGCCTGAAACACAGGGTATTGTGACCACAACCATTGCAAATGTAGATGGACTTGTAACGGAAACTGACGCAGGTGTTTGGACTCTGACTGATAATCCATCTAAATCCTATCAGTACAGTGGGGCAGCTGGAATGTTTCCTGCGGATATGCTTGATCCTGATGCCCTTGCTCAACTGATTGCGGCAGGAGGTTCCTATAAGGTTGCACCACATGAAAAGGAGAAATTATACATTACAATAGAGACACCCAGTCCCATACCGGAGGGCTATTGGATTACCCAGATAACCATCCCCGATTCATTATTGAATGTGCAAATTGTCGGGGTACATCAACTGTATGGAGCTGACGGTGATGATGGAATGGATGAAGTGCATACATGGGGCGAATTTAAGGCGATGCTTGATGCGGTAGCCCCCACCATGAATATTCTCGCAACCACTCTCGACTCTGGCATCCACACGGGTATCCTCAACACTGGACAGGTGCAGTACACCACCTCGTACGACAAGAACATTGTCGCACAGACAGGGCTGACCTCACTCGTAGCAAGCCAGAACCTCAACACCGGCAACAAGGTAATCGGGCAGTCGAACCTCGATGCCAAGACTGCACTTACCTTCGCAGCAACCGACGATGGCGGTAACGTCGTCGGCAGCGAGAACCTGATGCTCGACGGCGCAGCAACCGGCAAGACCGCATCTGACGTGATGCTCTGTCCGTTCTCATCCGCAGGTGCAAACCTGATTCCAGCATACTGCAACATCATCCAGGCAGGCAGTGCATACGACCTGACATTCGGCTCTGTTACAACCGCTGCAAACGAGAGGTTTGTCGGTACTGATGCAACCATGCCAGTCGTCCTGAACTACAACATCAACGTTAAGCCATACGGCACATCCGACGGACAGATCACGGCAGTCGGCTCTGCATCGGCTTACGTGAAGTCTCACATCCAGGAAGCACGAGGAGCAACCAACAACGTGAAGAGCGAAGACCTGGTTTACTCAGAGACCTCCAGTGTTAACGGTATGATCTCCGGATTCTCTAAGGACATCAAGTACCAGTCTGGTATGTCTTTACTTTAGATGTTTTTAAGACAGGAATAAGGAAATAAGGGAGAAATAATTCCTCCTACATCCTTGTTCTTTTAAAACTATTGCGATTTTCAACGCAGTTCGTTTCTTTAAATTTTCGAAAGCTGAAAAAATTGGCCTATTCCCACAGAGATTCACGTGTCCGAATCACGCCCCCCGCGTATCAATTCGAAAATAGAGATAAATTATTGATGATAATCCTCTAAAGTTTGGTGTTTTTGCGAAACAGGGAATTAAAAAAGATACCTTTATTGCCGCTATAATCGAGATTCAAACTATTGGGATTAACTCGGATTATCTCCCATTTTACAGGTGATTGATTTGAAATGCATTAAAATTGGGGTTATGACACTCCTATTATTTGGAATAGTCTTTGCGCTGACTGGTTTGGCTACAGCAGACCGTGTTGTACCAGCAGTACCTGAAACACAGGGTATTGTAACTAGCACCATTGCAAATGTCGATGGACTTGTCACAGAAACAGACGCAGGTGTATGGACTCTGACGGATAATCCACACAAACTTCATCAGATTAGCGGTGCAGCAGGAGATTTTGGATGGATAACCGTTGACGAAGCAAATCAACTAATCGCAGCTGGCGGCTTTTTTAAAGGTACACCACTTTGGATACCTGTATATGGTGATGGTTATATTCTAACTCAAATAACCATACCCGATTCACTAATGAATGTCCAAATGATTAATTATGGCGGTAAAACGTGGGGGCAGTATTATGCAATGATGATCGCCCATGACCCAACCGCAATCGTAACTGATATCGACTCCGGCATCCACACCGGTATCCTCAACACAGGCCAGGTCCAGTACACCACCTCGTACGACAAGAACATCGTCGCACAGACCGGGCTGACCTCACTCGTAGCCAGCCAGAACCTCAACACCGGCAACAAGGTAATCGGGCAGTCGAACCTCGATGCAAAGACCGCACTTACCTTCGCAGCAACCGCTGATGGCGGTAACGTCGTCGGTAGTGAGAACCTGATGCTTGACGGTGCAGCAACCGGCAAGACCGCATCTGACGTGATCCTCTGTCCGTTCTCATCCGCAGGCGCTAACCTGATACCAGCATACTGCAACATCATCCAGGCAGGCAGTGCATACGACCTGACATTCGGCTCTGTTACAACCGCTGCAAACGAGAGGTTTGTCGGCACTGACGCAACCATGCCGGTCGTCCTGAACTACAACATCAACCTTAAGCCATACGGCACAACCGAGGGACAGATCCCGGCAGTCGGCTCGGCATCGGCTTACGTGAAGTCTCACATCCAGGAAGCACGAGGAGCAACCAACAACGTGAAGAGCGAAGACCTGGTCTACTCTGAATCCTCCAGTGTTAACGGAATGATCTCCGGGTTCACTAAGGATATCAAGTACCAGTCTGGTATGTCTTTACTCTGAACATAGGAAATTCTCCTACATTCCTTTTTTTCAAAAAAAGAGTTTGTTTTGTTAATTCCTTATCACGGTTTCAATAAATTCTCTCTAAAGGAATATCCCCATATTGCTCTGCGAACTTGCGAAGATCTGACATGTTTATCTGACCCCAACGCGGCAATAAATTGCCCCGCCGTAAGGTGGGATATAGTTGCCATACTCCTTTGACCAGTATAAGCCCCGAATAAAATAAACGCAATGTAGTGTTGATACCGGTATTCGACAAGAGATCCCTTTTTCCACACTTCCCTGATATAAGTGAGAATACTCGTAATATCTTCTAAGGTAACGATTCGCTGGGTAATCATTTTCCGCGGTTTGATACACCGCGTCAGTTCTAAACATATCTCAAAATTTCGATAGCGAATATCCATCCGGATTTTTGCTAGGTAATTCAGAAAAGAGGTAGAATGCCCAAGAACTTTTGTGTGTGCATCTCAAGACGTCCAACTCCCCAATAGGTAATGCCGAAATGAATCCAATGATTCCCAACTAATTACCCCCTCGGTTTTTTCCCAAAATTCTTTTGCGGCTCGATCGATCCAGTATTGTGTTTTTCTTGAAAGTCCGTTATTTCTGGATTCAGTAAATCGATCCAATTCGAATTTTGTGCAGCCTAGGGAAATATAAAGAAGGTTTTGAGTCTGTTTTTGAACCCCATTCTAAGAATGGGATCCATAATTGAGATGGCGGAGGTCAGGAGTTCGAATCTCCTCGAGCCCATTTTCACATCCCTCGTTTCCTTCGGAACGGAGTTAACCGTTGTAATTCACCGGCTGCGGCAGGTCGTGCGGTATCGTTTGTTTTTTTTGTTTGCTGATGCGCTCCCACCGGATTTTTATCAGGAGGACGGATACGAACGGATATCCCCCAGTAACTTTGGAGAAGGCACGAACCCCGATTATGGGCTTAATTATCAAATTAATTCAAGAAATAACTCCAATATAGGCAAATATGGCTTTCCTATCTATGTGGGGATTATTTTCGAAAACAGAGGTAAGACCACAGATGAAATTGAAAATGCGGGATGAATTATACCCCCAAGACCAATATAGTTTATATACAAGGAGATTTAACAAAAACAAAGGTGCACCGGTTCCGCAGGCGACGCCTGCCTGAATATCGCCGTAAGATCAAGGTGGCATCAATAGAGGCGATATTGCAGGCAACCTATTGCGGGGGCGGTTGATCGGTACACCTAATTGTGATATTCTATTCTTCTTAAAAAGGTATCGTATTTTATCTGACATATGTACGACATGGGTCTGATAAATTCCTTGGTATCCCTCATGTTTTATTACAAAATATGAGTGAAAACTGGTTTATTTTAGGGATCGCTCAAATTTTCCGGCTTTTCGCTATCCTCTTACCCGTCTCATATCTTTGTTATCTTATTATTCCCTGAAATTTGGGGCTTATTCACCGGTGGTTTATATGCCGGGGATGGATTTTCCGTGCTTCAAAAGGTGAATGTGGCTGGAAGAATACGTTGATTTCTGCAGGAGGATGAGGTACCAGTTTTCACCGTGTTGGTACAGGTATCATAACAGGGATGATTGCGAGTATTTTCCTGGTTGCACTATGTGCAGGAGTGCATCGTGGGTAGGGTGTTTTTGATACCGTCAACCTTACTCTGGTTGGGACAGTCCGGCGTTTAGCGTACCGGGTACCAGCGACACCCAACTGGGGGTCAACACCGGGTAGCGCGGGTGGGGAGGCCTCTGATTCAGGTGGAAGCTCAACTACCGGGAATCCAACTATCCGGTTCCCCGGTCATCAGGTGGCAGTTTACCGGGAGTTCCGGTGGTACTGGTAGGTATAGGACGTTCATGATTACAGGCTTCCTGTCCGTTATCTTCCGGAAGCAATAGAGGCAAATACTGGTCCTCCCATGCCTCATTTTCCGCCGGATTTGATGTTTTAAGGAAATTGATATAACAAAAATTTTCAAGGGTGCCGCCATACGATCCATTTAGAATAAACCGGGGTTATGCCACCGTCCGGGGTGTCAGGGGGTCAGTCAGGGTGTCATTCAGGATTCTCGATTTCCTTAAAAAGAGACCATTCTCTCAGTACCTGCTCCTCGTCGTTCTTGTCCTTATTATCGGTGTGGTAGCTGGCATTACCGCGATCGATTATAGTAATGAACAGGCCACCTTCGAACGAAATTCCGGTCTTCTGCAGGTCCAGACAGAGGAGAACCTCGTTGAGGCCCTTCAACTTGTCGATGAAGGCTTTAAACTCTATGATAACACCCTGAACCGCCAGATGAAAGAAAATTTTCAGGTCTTTATCGAGGAGTACAACCGTTCCGGGATGGACCCCCAAAAAATGGACCTGGCAGGGATCCAACAGGAGATGGGCGATAATATTGACCTTTATATTATTAATGAGTCAGGGGTCATCCAGTTTTCAACATACAAACCTGAAATCGGCCTGGATTTCAGGACGGAGCCCTACTTTTTTGATTATCTCAACCGGATCAGGCTTTCCGGGGGTTTCTTTCCTGACCGGGTAGTGCGTGAAACAGCAACGGGAAAATTACGAAAATTTGCCTATATGCCCACTCCCGACCACCGTTATATTCTTGAACTGGGGCTAACCGGGGAAGAACTGACAAAAGAACGCGGCACTCTTCAGTATAAGGATATTATCAGCAGGATTGCTTCACATAACCCCTATATTGAAAAGATCAGGATTTTCAATTCAAAGGGACAGCCGATAGGAAATTACCCGGATATATCAGACCCTGGAGAAGCAGTTATATTTCAGAAGATCTTCCAGAATCGTAAAGATATAAAAAATGTCAATGTTTCGACCGGCTTCACGGTCAAATATCTTTTTATCGACCTGAAAGACCCTGATTACGGGTCTGATACCAGCCTGGTGGTTGAATTAACGTATAATAACCTGCTTATCCAGGATGCGTTAACCCGTCTCCTTCTCATGAGATTGTTAATTGCCCTCATTGCCCTTATGGTCGGTCTCGGTGCTGCGCTCCTGGTTTCAGAATACCTCACCAGGCCAATTCGGGGGATCGTGGAGGATGTTGACCGGATTGCACAGGGTGACCTGGACCATACCATCCGTCATTCGACAGGAATAGAGTTCCAGAAGCTTGAAAAAAGCATCAATTCGATGGTCTCCACCCTGGAAAGAACTATCCGGAGACAAAAGGAGGTCGAATCAGAGCTCAGGGTCAGTGAAGAACGGTACAAGATGATTTCCGACCTGATATCTGATTATGCGTATGCGATGAAGGTCGAACCCTCCGGAACGATCACGCTTGAATGGGCCACCGGTGCCTTTCGCAGTATTTTCGGGACGACAATAGAAGAAGTCCAGAATGAAGGGGGATGGAGCTCATTCATCCACCCGGAAGATACTGAAATCCTGGAAGAGCACCCCAGGAAATTATCTGAAAACAAGAGTCATGCCAGTGAATTCCGGGTGATCAGCAAAAACGGTGAGGTCCATTGGATAAACCACAGGACTCAGCCTGAATGGGATGAACATGAAGGGAGGCTTGTCCGTTTCTATGCCGCAGGACAGGATATCACCGGGCGGAAACACACTGAGGATGAACTATTCCGAATCCTTAAGGCCGTGGAAAGTGCCAGCGATGCAATTGGTATCTCTGACCCTTGTGGAAATCATATGTACCAGAACCATGCATTCACCAGCCTCTTTGGATACGATGTTGAAGAATTACATTCACCCTGCGGCCCCGTTATTTTGTATGATGATACGGGTGTCGGACGTGAGGTTTTCGAAACAATCATGGGTGGTTACTCCTGGAAAGGGGAGACTACCATGGTTGCGAAAGACGGCCGCCGGTTCCCGGTGGCATTGCGGGCAGACGCGATCATGGATGATACGGGGAACCTCATCGGCCTGATTGGAATTCATACGGACATTACCGCCCGGAAACAGGTTGAAGAAGAGCTCCGGCAACTCAATGAGGACCTGGAAGCCCGGGTCTCAAGCCGGACCGCCCAGCTTGAGACCATAAACAAGGAGTTGGAATCATTCAGTTACATGGTGTCCCATGACCTCCGGGCCCCGCTTCGTGCAATCGATGGATTTTCGCGCATCGTCCTTGATGACTATACCAGAGGACTACCAGATGAGGGAAAACGGTACCTTAGCCTGGTCCGGGAAAATGTATCGCAGATGAGAGGACTCATTGATAACCTGATCAATTTCTCGCATATGAGCCGGAAATCGCTTAATACTAGTATTGTTCATCCCGCTGACATTGCCCGCGAAGCATTTGAAGAACTCCGCAATGAGCAGGCGGGAAGAGAGATTGAAATCGTTATCGAAGACCTTCCCACCTGCAGGGCAGATCCGGAAATGCTCAAACTGGTCTATCTCAACCTTATCTCCAATGCCCTTAAATTTACCCGTAAATGCCCGGAAGCACGGATAATAATCGGCTCCTTAAGAAAAGACGGGCACAACGTATACGTTGTCCGGGACAACGGTATCGGGTTTGATATGCGGTACAGTCCAAAGTTATTCGTTGTATTCCAGCGCCTTCACCCGGCAAAAGAATATGAAGGTACAGGCCTCGGCCTCGCCATTGTACAGCGGATCATTCACCGTCATGGAGGGGATGTCTGGGCAGAGGCAGAAATTGACCGGGGCGCAACATTTTTCTTCACAATTGACGGAGGTACCGGTGACGAAGCATGATCTCCCCCGGTACCTGTGTGGGACCATGATGTGGTCAACGGAAATGCCTGCCATTCGCATCATACCGAAAGCCGCCTTACGTTTGCTCACAGGTTTATGTGATCCCGGACTCCATGAGCTATCAAATTTCACCAGCCTATTCGCACCATCCATACCAGGTACGCTGCCATGTCAATCCCTCTGAGAATGTTAATCCTCGAAGACCGGCCATCCGATGCAGAACTGATGCTCCATGAACTAAAGAAGGCTGACTATGACCCGATCTTCCGGCGCGTGGAGACAAGAGAAGATTTCCTTGCCTATCTCGATCCATCACTCGAGGTAATCCTGGCAGATTACTCGATGCCCCAGTTCGATGCGCTCCTTGCACTGGCCCTTCTCCAGGAGAAAGGGTTTGATATTCCGTTTATCGTAGTAACCGGGGCTATCGGTGATGAAACTGCGATCGAATGCATGAAACAGGGTGCATCCGATTACCTCCTGAAAGACCGGATGGCCCGCCTTGGGATTGCAGTTTCCCATGCAATCGAAGAAAAGCGGCTGAGGGAGGAAAAACGGCAGACGGAAGCATCGCTGATACTGTCTGAAGAAAAATTCAGGACTCTTTTTGACAATGCAAGCGACGGCATCATCATCCATGACCTTGATGCCCGGATCCTCGAGGTAAACCGGGTGACCTCTGAACGGCTCGGGTATTCACGTGACGAACTCCTGCAGATGTCCCTGATGGACATTGAATCCCCGGATTATGCAGCAATGGTGAAAGGAAAAATCCAGGAACTTCTTATTGAGAAACACCTCTTTTTTGAGGGAGCCCATATCCGCAGGGACGGGTCTGTCATTCCTATTGAGTTGTCCAGCCGGCTTATCCAGTACGAGGGTCAGCCGGCAGTCCTTTCAATTACCCGTGATATCACTATCAGGAAACGGGCGGAAGAAGCATTAAAGCGGCTTAACGAGGAACTCGAGGCCCGCGTGGATGACCGCACGAGGAACCTCCAGGAAGAGATTACCGAACGGAAAAAAACAGAGAAAGCCCTTGAGGAGAGCCGTAGAATGCTGGCAACCCTCCTCTCCAATCTTCCCGGTATGGCATACCGGTGCCAGAACAGGTCTGACTGGCCGATGGAATTTGTCAGCGATGGGTGCTTCTTACTGACCGGATATAACCCTGAGGAGTTAACCGGGTGCAACAGTTTCAGTGGAGACCTGATCCACCCGGAAGACCGTGATATGGTCTGGAGCAGCGTTCAGAAGGCAATTGAGCTGAAACGCCCCTTTACACTTACCTATCGTATTATATGCGCCGATGGTAGCGAAAAGTGGGTATGGGAGCAGGGTTGTGGTGTTTTCGATACGGAAGATAATTTTCTCGCGCTTGAAGGGTTTATCATTGATACGACCGAACGAAAACTGCGTGAATCTGAGATCAAACAGCAAGCCCACCAGCTTGCCGTGATTAATGATATCGTTACCATTATTTCGCCCACGCAGCCGTTCCCGGTTATTTTCCGGAAGAGCATGGACCGTCTTTTGAAGCACCTCGGGTTCGATCTCGCAGCCGTATTCGTGTACGATCCCCACAGGAGGGAATTTGAATGCCGGTATAGTTGCGGAAAACCCGTTCATGAATTGTTTTCCACACAATTCCATTCGATCCGAATAGATAACGAGGATTTCGCACCACTGTTATTCCATCGTCGTGCCCTCTATTTTGAAGGACCCGGTATGCTGCATGACCTGGTGGACACCGGGTTGAAATCTGCGGCTGCCGTGCCGATTCGGACCGATTCGAAGGTTGCAGGCATTATTTTTGTGGGACGGATGCAGAACGATACCCTCGATGAAACCGATAAGGCAATCCTTGAAGCGCTCGGGGAAAAAATCGGGAGGGTAATTGAAGAGGCCACACTCCACGCGGAGCTGAAACGGCTCCACGAAGAAGCCAACCTGTACCTCGATATCCTTGTCCATGATATCAACGATGCGAATACACGCTCGTTCGGGTATATTGATATCCTGACCGAGATGCTCAACGGGAAACTGAAAGAATATGCGATTACCACCCGGAAAGGGATAGAAGAGAGTATCGAGATAATCCGGAAAGTAACACTGATCCGGCGAATCAGGGAAAAAACGACTGAACTTGCCCCGGTAGACCTTGATGCCATAATAAGGACGGAATCGCTCAGAAACAGGGGTGTTGCCCTGTTTTATGAAAAAACCGGCATCCTGGTCATGGCAGATGACCTCCTGTCGGAAATTTTTGCGAACCTTATCAGCAATTCGGTGACATTCGGGGGGCCGTTTGTCACGATATGGGTCCAGGCAAAGCAAACGGGGGAAACGATAACGGTAACGGTTGCAGATAATGGCCCGGGGATCCCTGACCTGCTGAAGCCGAAATTATTTATCAATTCGTCAAAAGGCTCCTCGAGGGGAAATGCGAAGGGGCTGGGCCTGTATATTGTAAAGATGCTCCTTGACCGCTACGGTGGAAAGATCAAGGTGAACGACCGTGTGGCAAACGAACCTTCAGAGGGTGCGGTGATGATATTTACCTTAAAAGCGGTGCAGAAAGCCGACTCCCCGTAATAACCAGGCACGGTCTCTAACCCCTTCCCCGTGCGTGATTATGAACCGGAGTATCATGCTACCCGTCCAATCGCTTTTTTTAATCAGCCGGAAAGGACAGGAACAGATAAGAGAGAATAATCTCTAACACTTGGCACGAATAACGATGAGTTCTCTCAAATCCGTGATACTTGCAGGAGGAGTCGGTACAAGGCTGTGGCCTCTTTCGCGGACGTACCAGCCCAAGCAATTCCTTAAAATTGAAGGGTATTCCCTGTTCCAGGAGACGTTTCTCCGTGCCCTCCGCTTATCTGCCCCCGGTGATATCATAATCGTCACCAACGAGGTCCACCAGTTCCTCGTCCGGAACCAGATCGAGGAGCTTGGCCATGTCCTTTCGGAAGACCAGGTCCTCAAAGAACCGGTTGGTAAGAATACCCTTCCGGCGATTACCTGGGCGATGTCCGAGATCCGGAAGCGGTTTGGCGAGTCAGATGTGGTCATTTTTCCAAGCGACCACAAACTCGGGGATTCTGCAACGGATGAGATAAAAGAGGCAGCAGGAATTGCAAGTGACTACCTGGTCCTCTTTGGTATTCCCCCCACCCACCCGAATACCGGGTACGGTTACATCGCACAAGGTACCCCTCTTTCCGCAGGCTCCCGGGTTTTAGAATTCAAAGAAAAACCGGACCTCCCTACTGCTGAACAGTACCTGGCATCAGGGTATCTCTGGAATAGCGGGATGTTCTTATTTTCGACGAACCTGTTCTTCCAGGAGCTTGCGAGGTACCAGCCTGAATTTCTCACGGCATTTGAACATGACACCCCTGATTACCAGGGACTTCCCTCCCTCTCCATTGATTATGGCCTTCTTGAAAAATCCGGGCAGGTGGCAGTAGTACCGCTCAGGGCACCATGGACTGACCTCGGGACATTCCAGGCATGGTACGAGTACCGTGATCATGATGCCTGCGGGAATACCGGTGAGGCTGAATACCTCGACGCAACGGGTAATTTTGTCTCTGCTCCGGGAAGGAAAGTCGCACTCATCGGGGTGAAGGACCTCGTTGTCGTTGATACGGGGGATGCCCTCCTCGTTGCGGATACAGTACAGAGTGGCAGGGTCAACGAGATGGTTCGGCGCCTTCGGGATAAAGGTGACCCGGTAGTTGATTACCCCCTGCAGGTACAACGGCCATGGGGGTCGTATATCGAGCTTGAACGGTCCCGGTTTTTCCGGATCAAACGGCTCACCGTGAAGCCCGGTGAACAACTATCCCTCCAGAAACACCTCCACCGGAGCGAGCACTGGATTGTCGTGAGCGGGATGGCCGATGTCCATCTTGACGGGAAGGAGTACCAGTTCAAACGGGGGGAGAGCACCTATGTATCAGAAGGAACGAAACACCGGTTGGGAAATTCAGGAAAGATCCCCCTCGAGGTGATCGAAGTCCAGATCGGTGAGTACCTCGAGGAAGACGATATCATCCGGTTCAATGACCGCTACCTGCGGTCGTGACGTCATTCCCTGTATGCAGGGTCTGAAAAAAATGCGAGCTGGTCCCTGATAATATCCTCGACCGTGCAGGATGCTCCAAACCCAATCTTTTCAATTTTCCGGGTATCCGCAAGTAGGATCGGCACTTCTGCGGGCCGGAATTTCGCCGGGTCGAACACAACAGGGATGGTCCCTTTTGCGGTCCGGATCGTGATCCCGCCATCTTCAAGCAGGTATTCCACCTCCCCGGAAAGGAGCATCCTGTCTAGTTTTGTCTTCCGGAACGGGATACCAAACATGGATGTGGTATCGTTTTTTGTCGGGTCTGTAATCACCTTACCGCCATTCGATGTTTCGACCTGTTGCACCTGAAATCCTGCAGCCTCGAGACTCATGAGAAGGTACGAAAACACCGATGTCGTCCGCATTGTACCGAGGTTATAGACATCACCATATGCTCCTTTTCCTGCAAGAATACAGTAACCACGGATGACGTCGTCGATATGGGACCAGTCACGGAAGGCGTTGACATTGCCAATCGAGAGTGAACCGGTTTCTCCTGCCACCAGTCTCGCGACCTGTCGTGCGATAACTGCGGTCACAAACATTACCCCGCGGCCTGCACCTTCGTGGTTGAATGTACGTGAAACAACCGTTTTAACGCCATAACTGTGAAAATAGTTCCTTGTCAGGTGGTCCCCGAAGACCTTGCTTACCGCGTAGGGGGACATTGGCCTGAGCGGGTTTGTTTCCGAAATTGGAACTTCGGGGATTTTTGGTTCCGGGAAGATTATTCCATAGTGCTTCTTCAGTTGCTCATATTGTTGTGATGAACTCACCACCAGCCCGTATTCATCTGAAGAGCCGGCAAACACAACAACCGGGTCACCATCACCGTTCCTGACCGCTTCAAGGAGGTTATTGGTCCCGATACAATTGGTCTGCATCGTTCCGAGTGGATCGGTAAACGACTTCGCTACAGAGGACTGTGCAGCAAGGTGAAAGACTACTTCCGGGTCCGCTGTTTCAATTGCATGTTCCAGGCTCCCGGGATTACCAAGGTCACCAACGACCTGTATCATCCCGGAGGCACCAATTGACCCTGCCGTATCCGGGCGGAGGTCATCGTTAATGGGTTTTCTCACCAGACCATGGACAAGGGCACCCTGGTCGAGGAGGAAGCGGGCGAGGTACGGGCCTGCAAACCCTCCTGCCCCGGTGATCAGTACCCTTCGATCGTTCCATTCTGTCATCATAGTCTCGCAAAACCTGGGAATAAATTACTATAGTAGGTTGACCTGCATGTGATTATTGCTTTTGTTGTCGGGAATAGTACTTCCCCCCCTGACCCTTGCGGCTGATCCGGGAGGGTAATGATACAGGGAAACGAATACCTGTACAACGTCACCTGGTGGTGAACCGCAGTGCTGACAATTCCCCCTGTGATGGTCGTACACGGCCCTGACATTTTTGACCTCGGCTACGTCCGGTGGCTGATAGAGAACGTCAGGCCCGCAAGGACAATTGTTTCAGGGATCATGGCCCGGACTGCCGCCGAGGAATCTGGTCTCCCCCTTGAATTCGCCGGGCTGCCGCCTTCATATGTCCTCCGTGACCTGGAGTGTCCTGCATTTCTTGCAAACTGTGGCAAGACCCGGGAATCCGGGAGTATTTTTGGCCGGATTATTGCGGGGCGACTCCTCCCGGCAGGACTGGTCCATCTCGAATGTAGTGACCGGACGATCTATGCATGGAATAATGCAGACCTTCTGCTGGCAGGTTTTTTATCCCGTGCAACCGGCTTTCCGGTCGAGCGGTGCAATGCTATCCCGGACATGGAGGTGGCAGGTCTGCGGGAGATACGCGGGTGCATCCCCGGAGAACCGGTCTTTGTGAACGGGCTCGTAATCGGGACTGCCACCGCCGCTACGGTCGTAATCCGGGGGAGGGAAGGCGGAATCGAACCGGTATCCGGGTTGCGTCCGAAACCCCATGGATTTGAGAAACTTGCCCGTCTCGGACCGGTGTCACCTGCCAGGGCATGGTGTAAGAGCGGTGTCGTCAGGCACCGGAATCCTGGTGACCTGTTTGAGATACAAAGATGTATGGCGAAAGGCCGCGTGATTGTAATAGACCATTGCGGTCATGGACTGTACCAGGACCTGCATGACGACGTCGTGGGCGTGCTCGCCATTGGTGACGACACCACCTCGGTCTGCGGGCATATCTGTGTGCACCGGGGTGTCCCGGTGTTCGGGATTGTCGATGGTGATGCAGACGGGATAATAACCCCACTATTTGCGCCGGGCTCAGTCGTGGTAATGGTGAAGTCCGGCAGTGATGATGATCTTGGCCGTGAACTAGCCAAAAACATTCCTATGGGACCCATTCAATGGGATACATGGGTCAAAGCCCAGGTATCTGCGATTGGTGACCGCGGGACTGTTGTGTACCCGGAGGACTACCCCCGATGATGTGCGCGACCTGTAAGGGTAAGGGGATGTGTGGTCTCCCCCAGTGTCCGGTTATGAAACGGTTCCATGCCCAGGTCCGGACCGCTCCCCGGCAGGAGTTCATGGGGTCTTCACCTTCACTTTTCATCGGGTCGCACGGGTACCCGAGGGTTACCGGGGGTCCTCTCATGATAAACGATGCGGATAACCCCCCGTCATGGGTAGCATCAGGGCTTGGGATTGATGATATCGTGGATATCAGGGCCCGTACAATCAGGGGAATATCCCCGGTTATCTCTTACCTTCCGGCTCTCCAGGAACTGGCGATTTCTAGTGTCCCGCTTGATGTTGAAGTCCGGTTTACCCGCCCGGTCTCATTTGACCTGACGTTTGACGGCACGGTTGCTCCGGTCGGGCTGTCCGGCAGTCTTGAGAAGATGAAGGTGATTGATAACCCGAAAGTCGATCCTTCCGTTGACCGGGTCACCTCTGATACTGACCTCGGGGCGAATGGTGCCTGCTCCGAACTCCACCAGTCAGGGATAGATGTGTACCAGATCAGCCACCTGATGTCCGGGGGATTAATCGGCAGGCGACGGAAGGTCGTCCCGACGCGATGGTCGATCACAGCGGTTGACGACTCTGTCTCGTCTGCACTGAAACAAAAGATCGCGCGTTACACGCCAATTGATCATATCCGTGTATTCTCGCATGAACTCTATGCCAACCGGATCGTCGTGGTGTTACTGCCGGGTGACTGGCGTTACGAGATGATTGAACGGTGGGAACCGCAGAGCCTCTGGTCAGGGGAGTCGGACAGTATCACCGTTGACCGGGAAGGGATGAAGAAGAAGGGATATTCCCCGATAAGTGGTGCCTATTATTCTGCAAGGCTCGCCGTAACCGAGTACCTGGAAGCGACCAGGCAGTGTGCGAGAGTTATCGTTATCAGGAGTGTTTCAGCTGAGTACTGGGCACCGCTTGGGACCTGGGTGATCAGGGAAGCAACGAGGGGTGCCATGAAGCACCCGGGCATTCTCTGTGAGACCGTCGGCCAGGCGGTAATGATGGCGGGAATGGCATCAGGGTTTAGAGGTTGGGAAGGCTACAGCACCCTTCTACCAGAAATACGTAACCAGAGGACATTGTTTGATTTCAGGCCCTGAAATGGATCCTTTACCCCACGGAAATTCCGTGCCCTCCCCGATATAAAAAAACCCATCCTTTAACTGTTTGGCTGCCGCTGGTACCGTTCCCTTATACTTCCAAGTGATTCTATTTCCGTGATGTCTTTGTCGTCCCTGATCCGGACAAACCGGGGGAAACGCAGTGCAAATCCCGCCGGGTAGTTGGGGCTGAGCTGGAGCTCTGAATACCCGACCTCAAAGACAAGTTCAGGTTCAAAACGCACCTCTTTTCCGGACTGGGTGATGATCCGGTCATGGAGGAGGTCATATACCTCTGCAAGCTGCTCCTCAGAAAAACCGGTAGCTACTTTCGAGAGGGTGATGAGCTCACCATTCTCCTGGCATGCGAGGAGGAAGGAACCAAAATAATGGGCCCGTTTTCCCTCCCCCCATTCGGCACCGACCACGGCAAGGTCAAGGGTGTCCACTTCAGGCTTGACCTTCAGCCAGTTCTTCCCCCTCATCCCTGGAGTATACGGGGATCCCGGTGCCTTGATCATAATCCCCTCGTGTCCCGCGTCCAGGGCCGCATGGTAGAACTCTTCAACAACCACCGGGTCATCGCTTACGAGCTGCGGTGCCACATGCAGGGTGACCGCCGTTTCAAGCCGTTTCCTCCGTTCTGATAACGGGAGGTCGATCAGGGTCTCACCGTCCAGATAGAGGATATCGAATACATTCGGGATGAGCTTTACCTCCTCCTGCATTTCTGAAATCCCGTGTTTCCTGCGGAAACGGCGGAGGACTGCCTGGAACGGGAGAGGTTTTCCATCCTTTATTGCAATTACCTCCCCGTCGAGGATGATATCACCGGTCGTTGACCCGTTGAGGATGGCGATCACATCTGGAAGGGCATTTGTCACATCCTCAAGCTTCCGGGAATATAATTTTGATATCCCGCCCTGCCGGTGAAACTGGAACCTGCTCCCGTCATATTTATATTCTGCTGCGATTGTCCCGTTTTCCACGATTGCTGATACGATTGACCCCTGCTGGGCGAGCATCATCTTCACCGGGTGGAACGGGGATATATGGACGTCCCGGAGGGCTGCCTCCCCGGTCCTTGCGAGTTGCGCCACATACCCAAGGTCGTTTAAGGCCTGCACCGCATGTTCAACAATCGCGGAATCAATCCCGAATGCCCTGGCAACAGCCTCCCTGATATTTCCCTCCCCGACACCAATCCGCAGGTCTTCAAGCATGATCCGGGCCAGGTAACGACCCTCAAGGGGCGTGGCATTTGCAAGGAGCTTCCGGACGCCCAGCAGTTTTTCCCGTTGCGATTTCTTGCCCCCGGTATCCGCGATCTTTTCGAACTCATAATAGACCGTGACAAGATCGAGTTCTTCGGAAAAAAAGGACGTCTGCTCTTTCCCCGCGAGGAGGAGCTCTACTGCCTTTCCTGCTTCGCCTGTCCTGTTGATGGTCTCAATAACCGATTCCTTCTTTGTACCAACAACATACGCGACCCCTTCGTAGAGGAGGTTCGGACCAATACCAAGCTTCAGCGGGCTCCAGTCCGGGAATATGCGGCCCATGATGAACCGCACGAAGACCGGCAGTTCCTCGTCTGAAAGTGACGGGAGCCGCCGGCTGATCAGGTCGATCATCTCGAGACGACCCGAAATTCCCTCAAGTTGTTCACAGATGGCAGAAAATTCCCGGAAGAGCATGGAAAGACCCGTTTGTCTGACAAATAATTGTCGCTTGTCCCGGATAAGAGTTCCCACCGTTCCGTGGTGGAATAATATGGTGCAATCTCTGCCTGTTTGTTAAATCCCGGCCCTCTTCTAAAAATTATTATAGTCTGAAATGTTAAAAGGTACCCTATGGAAGAAGAGTGGCAGCCTGATGCGGTTCTCGACGTCAGAATTGCCCAGGTCAAGAAGGAATTATCTGAATATGTCGAGAAGAATGCCGACAAGATAGATTCGAACCTCCCGGTTTTTTACGGGCACGTCATGTCGATCATAGAGAATTCGTTCAGGGGTATCAGCGACGAAGCACACGACCGCCTGATCGATGATGTAACGATGAAAGTGCTGGAAGTGAGTAAGCGTTCGGGTGAGATCGAGTATGTCGAGCGTCTTTTTTCCCACGCAGTCCGGATGAGGAAACGGCAGACCGGCCGGATGATTTTTGATATCATTCTTGGTTTCAAATTGATCGATCTTGGAAAGTATAACCAGGCTGCGGAGGTCCTTACCAAGTACCGGACAACCGACGCGATCATCTGTACCGCGATCTCCTACTGTTATTACGCCCTCTCTGAAGAGCACCTCAAAGAAGAAGGTGTACCAGCCCACAACCGGCGGCCCAGTGAAAAAGCACTCGCTGCAAGGGAACAGATGATCGAGATGGTACGTCTCCGTCCCCCGGTGAACCGGCTGAAATTCCCCCACGTGCTCCAGGAGCTGAAAATCAACAAAATTTTCTGGTACATGCTCCGGCTTTCAGTAGACTGGTTCCCCACGGAGGTGGAGTTCTTAAAAATCGGCCTTGATAAGGCCAGGAAAGATGGCAACAGAGATATGAGGGGGGAACTCCTGAAGATCGCATCAGAACGGTACTTCAGTGATATGTTCTTCCTCCGTGACCTGTATCACTATAAAATTGAGATCCGTGATGCAAGTGGTGCCACGGCGGTAGTAAGGCAGATGATGCAGCAGCACCCGGATGAACTGGAACCTGTCTATTACGGGATGCAGCTCTCGATAATCTCCTCGCAGAACTCTGCGTACAGCAGTTTCCGGAAGATTGCTGCCGGGAAAAAAATGCCCCCCAATGTTCTCGCACTTCTTGATTTTGAATTTGAACTCGTCGCTGGAAAAAAGAACGAGACCTATGCATGTCTTGAGGAGATCAGGAACCGGGCCCTCCCGAAAAGCCATTACCTCATCCTGATAGAATATGCCACGGAAGATGCCTTTTCAGGCGAAGAAAAACGTGCAAAGGCTGCAAGAAAAGCTCTCCTTGATTCTCTTGACCTCTACTTCATGAAAATTCTGAAGATGAAAACTGATTGAAAATCCCGCATCACCCGGTTATTGGTATCCAGGCAGTCGGATCTGATTATCAGAGTGTTATTTCGTCCCCCCAGCAGGGGGAAGGCCCGACCTCTGACGCCACGGTAAGCCTGGTATCGCTGATGAATAATCCAAGGCCTGTTTTCCCGCTTTTTAAGGCAATATCTGGTGTATTATTGACCTCGCTTAAATGGGCAAGCCGGATGTGGGTTACGTCCTGTCCAAGTGCCTGGATACATTCTGATGCCTGGGCATTCGAAAGGTGGCCGTTTTTCGACCGGATCCTCCGTTTCAGCATTTCCGGGTAGGGCCCGGTGCGGAGCATTTCAGGGCAGTGGTTGCTCTCGAGAACGATTGCATCCGAACGTTTCAGGTATCCCATCATCCTGTCCGTGATGATCCCGGTATCGGTGCAGTACCCGAGCCTGGCATCCCCGGAAGTGACCAGGTAACCACACGGCTCCCGGGCATCGTGGGATGTCGGGAATGCCTCGATGGTAAATTCGTCCAAGGAAAAAGGTGAACTATAACTGACCGTGGTGTAACGAACCGGTTTCCTCTCCGGGATTTTACTCGTCAGAAACGAGTAGAGCGTCCCTTCGGTTGCATACACCGGCACATCCAGTCTCCTCGCAAGCGGGGAAAGCCCTTTCATATGGTCGCCGTGTTCGTGGGTGACGAGGATTGCCCTGATCAGGTCCTGGCTCCCACCGGCTTCGGTGAGCCTCCGGAGTGTTTCTTTTATTGAAAGTCCTGCATCGATGAGAATGGCGCCGCTCTCACCTTCGATGTACGTACAATTGCCCTTGCTGCCGCTCGCGAGAGTGATACACCGCATACTGGATAATCTTCGTTGCCAGCCCCATTAATAGGATTTGATTGGTGCAGGGAAGGGTTGGGGCCGCGTGAAACGGGGGTGGAAACAGGAAATTGCATCAACTTTTCATTACATGCACGGCTGACGCCTTGAAACAGGCCTGCATCTCCTTTCCTGGCTGGATCCTGAGGTCTTCCACCGACCTCCTGGTGACGATGACCTTCAGCGGGAACCCGCAGTCCAGGGTAACGAGGACAAAAGGTCCGCTCAGCGTGGTAACGGTGACCGTCCCCATCATACAGTTCCTGGCACTGGTTGTATTTTTCTCAATACCCTGGCTGCTGTGAAGCGTGATGTCATCCGGATGAATACTGATAAACACCCGCTTTCCAACCTCCTCTTTTGTCACAGCCTCGACATCAGTCCCGTGAATGGAAATTGCTGCCAGACCGTCCTCGGTTTTTGTTACCACCCCCCCGATAACATTTTCAAGACCGACAAACTTCGCGATCTCGCTGTTCAACGGCTTGTGAAAGACCTCCTCCGGGGACCCTGCCTGGGTGATCATGCCACCAATTACCACGGCAATCCGGTGGGCGATATGCTGGCCCTGGTCAAGGTCATGGGTCGAGATAATGATCGTGGTCCCAAACCGGGAATTGATCGCCTTGATCAGCTCCTCGATCTTTTCGGTCGAGGCCGGGTCAAGGTTTGCAGTCGGTTCGTCAAGGAGGAGCACCTCCGGGCGGGTGACCATGGACCGCGCAATTGCGACCCGTTGCATCTCCCCACCGGAAAGGGTTGGAGCATAACGGTCCTCGTAGCCGGACAAACCGACCAGGTCAATCGCTTCATATACCCTTGACTTCAGTTCGTCCCCTTTTACCCCCCGGAACCGGAGCCCGTACGAGACATTCTCAAATACCGTGGTGGAGAGGACTATCGGTTTCTGGAAGACCATCCCCATCTTCCGCCTGAGTTCAAGCTGTTGTTTCTTGTCCCTGGTTGCTGTCGTACCGTTGATTACGATCGTCCCACTTGTGGGATTATCCAACAGGTCGATCATTCTCATCAGCGTGGTCTTCCCGGACCCGCTCGGCCCGATGATCCCGAATATCATCCCGTCGGGGATGGTGACATTGATGTTCTTTACCAGTACCCGCTCGCCGACCTGTCTGCAAAGCCCGGTGATCTCGATCATGTCCTGCTCCTCTGCTGGACGACGTTTAACATCACCGTGATGACGAGGGCTATAAAGAGGAGAATGAGGCCGAGTGCGATTGAGAGTGGGAGGTTGCCCATCGAGGTCTCAAGAGCGATGCTGGTCGTAAGCACGCGGGTGTATCCCCTGATATTGCCACCTATCATCATTGCTGCCCCGACTTCGGATATTGCCCGTCCGAACCCGAGGATGACTGCTGCAAAAACGGCAAACCGGACCTCCTTGATGATCGCAATCATGGACTGGTACCCGGTTGCGCCAAGTGACGTGATGGTATCTACAACGGTCCGGTCGACACCGGAAAACGCGGTAATGGTAAGACCGATCATCATCGGGATGACGAGGAGCATCTGGGCTATTATCATCCCTGCAGGCGTGAAGAGGAGCCCGAGCATACCAAGCGGGCCTGAACTTGAGATAAGCAGGTAGACAAAGAGACCCACGAGCACGGTGGGTACGGCATACAGGGTCTGGATGAGGTTGATGACCACGCGCTTGCCTGAAAATTCATGAAAATGGATCCACCACCCGAGTGGGATCGCAACCAGCGACGCAAGGAGCGTGGCGGTGAGGGATATCATGAGGGTCCTCATCGCGATCTCCATTACCTCGGGGTTCATGGTGACGATCAGCTGGATTGCCTGGGTAAATCCATCAATAATATCGTTCATGCCAATTACCCCTCCTGGTCCGGATATGATGCGTGAGAATTACCCGGAATAATAAAAATACTCAATTCCTGCTATCTGGCATTTGTTCTGGATTGTAATGAATATTCTGGTAAATTCCGGAGATGTACATTAAACTGTATTGACAATTCGGGATTGCAGAGCTTTTGGGTATCTATGGATCCCCGTAGCGGGATAATGCATTGATAATATCATTGAACAATTCAGGTCCGAGGATTTTCTCAGCCTCCGGCCGATAATGTGTCGTCATAAGCCCGACAAGAATTTTTGTCCCTTTCATGGTAGTGAGAATCCCTACCCGTTCTGCCCGTGTGACCAGCTCTTCCTGTTCCATCATGGCAAAGTATGGTAAGACATAGTAGTGTGGCACTTCAAGGAACTCGGCAAGTCTCCGTGTGGTCGGGAATTTGACCTGGATTTGCAGTTCCGAGAACGAGATCGAAATATTCCGGTCGTGGAGTACCTGGATCCGTATGGCCGCGTCAAAAAGAATTTCGATAGAAAGCGCCTGTGCCATGGTATTCTGATCATATATTCTGATTACCTGCCATTAAGACTTGCATATCCGGATGTGACTCATGAACCTCCATGACGACATGGTCGAAAGGGGCCGGGCGATGTAGAATACCAGTACTTGACCAGGCACTGTTCTGCGCCAATTGCGTTTTCGGCGATGAAAAAAGTATTAGTGTTGGAATTTGTGCTTCTCTTCTTCGGGTACCGGTTCCATGTAGACGACCTGGGCCCCCATATCCGTTGCAATCTGCTCGATCTCGACCTTTCGGAAGTGGGTTGCCTCTATCTGTAGTTGTCCACCTGTAACCGCAACAATCCGGTATTTCGGCTGCTTTACACCTTCGCCAACCTTCTGGCGTTCCCTGACATATATTTTTAACATGTTCTGCACCTGCTGATATACCAACTGGTTTATCACTCACACTATTAACTACATGAGCATATAAACATATCGTGATTCTATGCACCGGAGATTTGAACTTGTCAATAAATTAGAAGGGGAGACCCTCTCGAGAAGAAGCCTTCTGGCCGCGTACCGTGACCGCCCGAGGCTTCGGTTAATGCCTGAACTCAACGTCGTTAAAATTGGCGGGCATGGTATCATCGACTATGGCCGGGAGGTCCTTCTTCCCCTGGTACATGAGATCGGGGGACTTTCGAAGGACAACCAGATGCTGGTTGTCACCGGCGGGGGTGTCAGGGCGCGTCATATCCTGGATATCGGTCTTGACCTCGGGATGCCAACCGGCGTGCTCGCCGAACTTGCGGGTAAAATATCCGAACAGAACGCGATCATGGTCTCGATCCTGCTGGCCCCCTGGCATGGTGTCCGTATCCACACAGGCGACCTCCTCGAATTACCGACGCAGATCTTCCTTGGGGCATTACCGGTGATGCACGGGACCCCCCCCTACGGGTTATACGAGCACCCGGGTGAACATGGAGCAATTCCACCCCACAGGACTGATACCGGTGCGTTCCTCGCTGCCGAAGTCGTGGGTGCAAAACGCTGTATCTTACTGAAGAATGTAAACGGCCTGTACAATGAGGATCCTAACAAAAACCCGGATGCAGAATTTATTGCCGATATTACTGCAAAAGAACTCCTTGCCATGGACCTTGATGACATGGTCCTTGAACCCATGATTGTAAGTCTTCTCCCTGATGCAAGGAACGTCAGAGAAGTGCATATCATCAACGGGCATGTTCCCGGGAATCTTCCGAAGCTCCTGAAGGGTGAAAAGGTGGGGACCGTGATACATGCCGAATGATCCATCCTGGTCCTCTCCTCATATTAATTAATATTAGTTAACATTATTCAATAAGAAACATTTTTATCATAACCGTCGTAACAGTACTATGCCGCATCGGGGGGGTTTTTGCGGCACAGGGTAATCCAGTCAGCATGGTCCGGCAGGCACTACAGCCAGGGCCGCCAGTGATCTTCTTAATCCCCGTTCCAGCTCGTATTTTCGGTTCCCGGAGAAATCCGCAATGGATTTTTCCGGAATATCGTTTTAATAAGAAATTGTTAAGTTTTGATAACGTTTTGGAAGGTTCAGGCCAGGTATACCGGAAGATGAAACCCTGGATCCCTGGCCGGGTCTCCACAAGACTTAACAGAACAATTGCGTCCTTTTTATCAACGGTCCGCAAACCTGCGATCTGCCCGGGACGTAGCCATGCCACCTGTTTCCGGAAGCCAGCCTGTTTTTTCACCAGGGTATGAATCAATTTCCGGGATATATGGTTTTATATCCAGGACGGGAGTCCCGTCCAGGATGTCAATGTCTGCGATTTCTATCCCTGATTCATCAACACTGAGCAGCCTCACCACGGATAACCCGATTTGGCTGGGACGTCTTGGAGCCCGTGTTGCAAATACCCCGTGGGGCCTGGTATCAAGAAACGGGGTTACCATCAGGTCGTACCCGGTTGACTGGTGAAACTGGTAGATCAGAATGATGCGTGAGAACCCTGCAAGGTCCTGGAGCCCTGGGCGGTATTCTTCGTAGATATCAACACGGCCCTTAACGCCCGTCGCTCCAGTGGGCTGAATAGGCATACCTTCAGCTGATTTCCATGGTGAACTGATTGTGCCGATAATTGTGAGTGATTCCGGTTTCAATGTTTGTTTCATGGTCAATCAGAAAAATCACGTGTTATGTAGATTCCAATCCTCCAACGAGATGATTTCCGGTTTTTTTGCCATCTGGAAGTCGGGGTTTTAGTTTTGGAATTCCGTTTTGAAAGAACATTCCCGGTCTCCTGACCTGGATGCAAAGGACATTCCGGTGATTAATGGTCTGTTGTCCACCAGATCTTTGCCCCGTACGATGAACCCCTGAGCTGAAATTCGCTTCCGATCATGGATAACTTTGTGCGGAGATAGTCCCTGATAATTCTGTCCTGGCGTTCGTCAGTGCAGTCCATCCGCCGGTGAAAATCTGCAGTTGCGTCCCCGATCGTCAGGTAGCGATGCCGGTGATCAGATTTTAAGACTTCAAAATTCGGGTATATCCCTATCTGGAGTAGGGCCATAAAAAGACAGTCTGCCTTCGGCTCGTAATAGTACGGGACGCCATGGACTTTTGGCCAGAGATAATGGAGGATCTCCGAAGATGGTGACGGTTTCAAGAACCAGAAAAGGTAGACTGTACCCGAACAAACGCTATCCATTTTAAGGACTGCCTCTTCGATATCCACCATCGAGAGCGAATATGACGCAATGACACTATCAAACGGGCCCCCCAGCTCTTCGATCGTTACATCTTCCCATTTTTTCTCAATAATGCGGATGTCCTCCACCTTCTCTGAGACCTGGTAATCCCTGAGTGCAGACACCATCGTTGGTGAAGGCTCAACCACCGTGACCTTGCAGCCCCTTCGTGCGAGCGGTACCGCAAGAGTACCCGGCCCGGCACCGATATCAAGGACTTTTGCACCCGGGTAGATCTTTATGCCACCCAGTTGCTCCATGACAAGGGTTGCTCTCCCTTTCTTGTCGTAGAGATACAGGCGCCTGACATTTTCTTCGTCAGACCAGAAATCGATACTGTTCTGGTAGTGAGGTGTCGCGAGTTGCCGGAGTTTCCTCTCCTTCCAGACGTTAATCCAGTCGATCGTATCAAAATACCTGTCGCTGGATGATTGGATTGGTAGCTCATTATCCATCTTGTCACGTCCGGTTCTTCCTCTATACTACTACTTAACCAGATAAAAATGTTAAGCGAACAATTTTTGTTATGGGGTCAGGGGTGGTGTGACATCTTTCCCCTTTTGTTTCCTCTCCGTGTTCCATTTCATCAGGTACGCGAGGACCATCCCGGCAATGAATCCCCCTACTACTGAAAGTAATGCCAGGACGCCGGTAACGATAGTGACTGGCAGGGAGTCGGTTTTTAACCCGTGCTTTCCCATTTCGATAGCGACAAAGACGAGGAGTGCACCGAAGATTCCCGGAGAGATGAGTTCCTGTATCCCTGGGCCGGCGAAAAGTACTGCAATGACGAGGAGGATCACCCCTGCAAAAATATTCGAACCGCCGGTTCTTGCCCCGAACCGGTACTGGGCCGCAAGGCCCCCTGCCCCGTGACACATGGGAAATCCACCGAACGGGGCGGAAATAATATTCATGACGCCGATGGTCTTTGAAAGTCTTTCCGGGGGTATTTCGCGGGAAAACATGTCCCTGGTAAGAAGAGAAGTGGCCAGGATCGCATTCGTAATAGTGATCACAGCCTGGGGAAGGACAAGTTCGGGGATCGATGCAATATAGTCGGCGAACGATGGGATTACCAGTCCCGGGATATTGATGATGTACATATCAGGAAATCCGTGTATGAAGATCCCAATGATAACCGCCAGCGCAAGAAGGATTAGTGCAGAGAGGTCCGGGATCTTTCCAAGGTAAGAAAGCAGGAATACGAGTACGATAACGGCAATCCCGAAGGCAAAAAATCCCGGGGCCTGGAACATAAAGACCCCGGCTGATTTAAGGAGTAACAGGGCCAGTCCGACCTGGATACCCCTGATTACCGCGTTCGGGATATATTTTCCAATATAATACATCCACTTGCCAAAACCGAGGAAGAAAAAGAGGAGGCCGAGGAGGATACCTGCGGCTGCAATTTCCGGCCCGGCGAGAACGCTTGAAATCGCTACAACCGCGATAACCTTCATCGGCTCGATGGGGATTGGCAGGCGGTAGTAGAGCCCGGTAACAACGAACCAGATGCCGAAGAAGAGAAGAATAATCCCAAGGTTGAGATGGCATACAAGGGCAACAGCAAACATCAGGGGGAGAATCGTCCCGAAATCTCCCAATGCCCCGGCAAGCTCGGACAGGTTAAACGTTAATCCGCCGTGAACCTCTTCTTCCACCAAAATAACCCCTGTATTCCCTTAATGTACTTAACTAACAGCTCATATTCAATCCATGATATTACTATTGCTGATTGTTCGTTTACTTTCAATCGCTCTGCTCAACCTTTAGATTGGTAATAAACCATCCATGTTGTGGCGGCAGACGGGTCATCCCGGTTCCGCCAGGAGAAAGAAATGCAACAAACAACAATCCAGAGGTCTGTGCGTAATGCACTTGCAAACCAGGGCAGGTCTGACAGTAAAATTATAACGGAAATCCGATTCCCGGCAACTCAGGAGGACAGGTAATTGATACAAAAAATGAGTGCCCCCGCTGCACATAAACCAACCACGGCAATGAAACAGGGGAGCACTACTAGTCTGGTAACTGGCAGGTTATCATCCTATTTATGCCGGTCCGGGTGATCTCCATGACCTGCACGGCCACAGTCCATACCGCAACCGAAGGGTGCCTTATCGTAGTAATTGGCGGTAACACCTTCACGCTCTCCCCGAAGGAGGTCCGGAGCCTGCTCTTCTGGGGCAGTACCATCCCGCTCCGGTTACCGGGCGGCATTATTGATGCCGGCTCCTTCATCACCCCTCACCGGGCCGGGAAAGCAATAGAATTCCATTGTGGTCCTTCATGCTGGCTGCTCCCACGAGGGGTATTCGTTGACGTATCAACGGGGTTACGGCCGGTCGCAGAACTGGCACGGATACCTGAGTCCTCCGGGGTGGTGGACCGATGACAGAGCCCGGGCATACGAGGCCCCATGAAGTAGATTTTATCGCGAGGAACCTGCTGCTCAGGCAGGGCTATTTTGTCGTCCGTTCCGCAGGTTCCCAGACACCGGTTGACCTTGTAGCCTGGTCCCCTGACCATGTGCTCCTCGTGAAGACCCGCCGGTGGCGGTCGAAGATCGAGTCGGCACGGACTGTAACGATTCATTTCGGGGGTGTAATCCGGCTCCTCCAGAGGACTCCGGCTCCACCTGGAACCAAGGTTCAGCTCTGGATCTATGTCGACCACGAAGGCTGGCACATGTACGATGTATTACCAGGGGGTATTATGGGAGCCGGTTGCCATGCATGAGCCCTGTCAGCCAGGTATTCCCGCAATGAAGGCGATGACGGATGCCCTCTCGGTGCTTTTCAAACCCGGGCAGCTCGTAGAAGTCCGGGCTATCACCGACGACGGGGTGGCCTCGGGGTACTTCAATGACCCGGCAGCGCTCGCAAACGCGGTTAGTCCGCTGGATACCCTGCCCGGGGTCCAGGGGATTTATGTGACCCTGAACGAGGTGAACCCGGCCCTCCTCTCACGGCGTGCAAACAGGATCAAGATGCGTCTTTCGAAAAAAGATGCGACCACGGCGGATGCCGATATCATCCGTCGTCGCTGGCTGCCGGTTGATGTCGACCCCGTACGGCCTTCCGGGGTATCTTCAACAGAGTCGGAGCATAATGCCGCGATGGCGAAAGCGGAACGGATCGCGGTTTATCTCAGTGACCTCGGGTGGCCGGCCCCGGTTGTTGCCGACAGCGGGAACGGTGCCCACCTGTTGTACCGTATCGACCTGCCGAATGACGAGGCGTCCCGGGAGCTGGTGAAGAAGTGCCTGGAGGTGCTCGCGGCGATGTTCGACGGTCCGGAGAGCACCATCGATACGACAGTCCACAACCCGTCAAGGATCTGGAAACTCTACGGTACGATGTGCAGGAAGGGTGACAATACATCCGACCGTCCGCACCGCCGGGCCCTGGTCCGTTCTCACCCGGTTGAGGCAGATGAAGCCGGGGATACATTGCTCATGAAACTGGCGGAATGCCTGCCGGCAGCCACTGCAAATTCCCGTAGCGGGACCAGCGGTGTACGAGGATACAGTAGGCCGCCCGACCTTGGGGCCTGGTTACATGAGCATAATTTTGAGGTGTCCACCGGGAAGCCCTACCAGGGTGGGACGTTGTTCACCTTTCACCAGTGCCCGTTTTCATGCGACCACCAAGATGGTGCATTTGCCATCCAGTTCGGGAACGGGGCCATCCATGCCGGGTGTCATCATGCGTCCTGCGGTGGAGGGGAGCAGCGGTGGTCGGAACTCCGGGAAATGGCTGAACCGAAGGTTGCGAGGAAAAAGGCCACTCCTGACCATCCCTCACCTCTCCCCCCTTCACCAGTCCCGGGACTTCATGACCTTCCCGGGATGCAGGAAGCAATGGCAGTACTTCAGTATGGCGATCCGCTCCAGGCGATGCTGAATACGTTTGCACTCGACCATGTCGGGGACGAGACGGTTGCAGCGTGCCTGGTCATGTCGCTTGCGAGCCGGTCGGTGATCAACACGGTCGGGCTTCATGTCTCGTTCACGGGGGAGAGCGGGAAGGGGAAGAGCCACGCATTTTCAAAAATGCTCCTGCAGGTCCCCGGGAGGTTCAGGCTCTCGGGCAGGATGAGCAACAAGGCGCTGTTCTACCTCGAAAACCTGGTCCCGGGGATGGTGATCGTGCTCGACGATACCACGCTTTCCGATGAAATGCAGGAGGTCCTCAAGGGAGTGACCACCTCGTTCAAAGAGCCGTTCGAGTACCGGACGGTGAATAAGGACAGAAAGCCCCAGGTCTGCACGATCCCGGAGCGGTGTACCTGGTGGGTGGCGAAGGTCGAAGGCAGCGGGGACGACCAGGTGTTCAACCGGATGCTGACCTGCTGGATCGATGACACGGCCGACCAGGACGACCGCGTTCTGGCCTGTATCCTGGCGAAGGACTCGGATTTTCCCGTTGCCAACGAGGTTGAACGGCCGGAACTCGCGGTCTGCCGGGCGATGTGGGAGGTGCTGGGACGCCAGCGGTTGTACGTCCGGGTGCCGTTTTCGGAACAGATCGAGTTCCAGTCGAGGAGCAACAGGCGGAATTCAGGGATGCTGCTCGACCTGATCAAGGCCCATGCCCTCCTCCGGTTCATGCAGCGCGAAGTAACGCAGGTGGGAGATGTACGCTGCATTACTGCAACCCTTGAAGATTTTAACGCTGCGGCCCGGCTGTTCGAGCTGCTCAACGGGTCAGCGGGTGGCCAGACGACGAAGCTGACGAAGAAAGAATCAGACCTCCTTACCATCATCGCCCGGCACAGCTGGACTGAGTTCACGACCTCGATGCTGCAGAAGGCGACGGGCCTCTCAAACGGGGTGGTCTACCGGACGATGCATGGCTACATCACCCGGGGGTATGCCTATTCCGGCCTGCTCGAGAAGTGCCCGGCGATTGCCTATACCGACAGGACGGTGGTATGCGATGAGAATGATACCGGGATTTCGATGCGAAGGAGGACGAATGCCTATACCTTTGATGACGTGTTGTTCAGGATTTGGTGCAGCGGCGGGAGTGTCTGGCTCCGGGATGACCCGTACGGAAAAGACGGGCAGACTACGGAAACAAGCTGCACAATAGCTGAAAGTTTCCGCGTGGATCAATTCCCACGGGATGCCCGTGATTCAGGAATTGATGACATTCCTACCCATAGCTGTACTAATGATCAGCTCTATTCTGAAAAATCAGATCTCGCGGAGACTCCCGACGGCACGTGTGACCTACACGTACCTACTCATTGTGAAGTACAGAATTCCGTACGACAAAACAGGGAGTCCTGTAACCTGCCCCCAATCTGTGAAAACGTTGATGTACAACCTGGAATATCCACGCGGAAGATTTCGCCCGATGTACAGGGACATGACCGGATTCCGCCTGCCGGGATACATCCGGGTGACTACCGGAAGGCAGACTATCCCGACAGGGTACCCTGTACCTGTTGTGGGAAGCGGGGTGATTCGTGGTTTATCGAGAAGCTTACCCCCGAACGGGCCAGCAATCCCGCTCTCCCTGCCCGGAGATTGTGCAGGACCTGTCACGGTGATGCCGTGTTGAAAGCACAGGCTTCGGGGTTACCATTACCGGGAGTGCTCCCCGTGAGGTCGATGAAAAGGTTGACCCGGGACCTCGGCCGGTGTTCGGTCTGTGACATTGGAAGTGCTGCCTGGTATGACGAGGCCACGAAGGTGAAACTCTGTGATTACTGCTACAACCGGGAGATCTCCCGGCAATCAGGGGGTAGTGAGCAGGAGGGGATGTGCCAATGATGTTATTGTGGCTGAAGGGTCTGGATTACTGCCCGGAATTCGTGAGGGTGATCGCATGATTGCCACCCTCCGGAAATTTTTTGATCGGTTGAAGGAAGTCCTGTCCGGGTGGAGAAGTGTGCAGGAACCCGTTAAAATTCCTCCGGTTGCAAAAGAGCAGGCTACAGAAGAACCGCCGACTCAGTTCGTTACCTACCCCTCCAGCCGGTCATCATTTGAAAAAGCAGGGAGGCTGATCATGTGCCCGGCTGGGATTGCAATCTACTCTGACCTTGACAGCCGGGTATTTCTCCTGCTGAATGAGGATATTGATGCGGTGCTTGATGGGGATACGCGGGAAATCAGGTTGCTCGGTAGTCCACGAAAGGTCGTCGGTAAGGCCCGGCTTTCTGCATCGGGAAAGGCATTGAATATTTCAATCGGGGCTGTGTATTACACGGTTCCATTACGATCGGTGCTGGCGGTGCTGGATGGTAGGAATAGAAAGGCGGCGGTGTTTGTGGGGAAATGAAATGAATATTAATAAAATCCTGACCTGGCAATTCAGTTATATAATCTTCAAACTGATTCTTTTACTATCCAATGAAAGAAAAATCCGAATCATTATTCCAGACAGCCCTGTTATTGGAATATTTTACAGTCGGTTATAACATTATCGAGGCAATTTTATCGATATTTTTTGGCAACGCGGCTTCAAGCATTTCGCTTATCAGTTTCGGTCTCGATAGTGTTGTTGAGTCTCTTTCCGGGTCTGTCCTGATCTGGCGACTTCGTAATCATGGCCACATTTCCGAGGAAGAAGAAGAGATTGTGGAAAATAAGGCTAAAAAATTAGTTGCGATAACATTTTTGGTACTGGGAATTTACGTTGTGTTTGTATCCATTAGCAAACTTGTGACCCAGGAGATCTCCCAGCCATCCTTAATCGGGATGGTTATTGCAGTATTTTCACTTATTATTATGCCGGTTCTCGCCTGGAGGAAGTATGTAGTTGGTAACCAGATAGGGAGCAAAGCTCTCATTGCGGACTCTAAAGAAACAATTACCTGTGCATTTTTGTCGGTTTCACTTTTGATTGGCCTTGGAGCTAATTACTTCTTCGGATTCTGGCAGGCAGACCCAATTGCCGGCCTTATTATATCGATATTTTTGTTTTGGGAAGGATATGAAACCTGGAATGAATCAGACGAAGACGAATGATTTGGAAGTGCTGCAGAAAAAAACAAGTATAGTTTGGGGGGACCCGGGTACCCCATTCACCCATTTTTCAGGCTGTTCCCGGTTGGTACCAGTCAGGGAGAACAAAATTGCCCTGGCTCAGGTCAGCTGGATAAACAATAGTCGGCCGGAGTTCCTTCAGTGTTTCGTTCCATGCAAGCTGTTCCATGTAGAGGTTGAAGTTTGCCTCACGGGCATCCTTTGAGAAGGTGATTTTTCCATCCTTCATGGCCTCTATTGATTCAGGCATATTTGTGGCCGCAAGGGCATCCTTGATCTTCGCTTTATCAAGCGATCCTGCCTGCCCGACTGCATTAGCGACAATGTTCACTCCCTCATACGTGGTCGCACCCATCATACTGGGGAGTCCACCCCATTTGTTCTGGTAGCTGTTCTTGAAAGCAACAGCCGCATCGGAGGTAGAACCTTTCGGCACCGTGTAGGGGCTGAAATGGCTTTCTATAACCGAGCCTTCGCCATACCTGCTGAGGCTCTTGTAATAATCCGGATCGTCGTTGCACTCTACCACGACGAACAGGGTATTCAGCCCTACATCTCTCCGGGCCTGGGTGATCATGGGGCCCTGTTCATTGAGGAAGGCCGCAGAATAAATCACGTCGGGCTGACTCGCCCTGACATTGGTGAGCAATGTCCGGTAGTCAGTCTCACCCATTTTGAACGATTCGTTGCTTACAATTTTAACGGGCAGGTTCTCATTCTTTATCGTGTTTTCAACCGCCGTGAGAACTCCTTTCCCATAAGGACTGTCCTGGTAAACAATTGCAAGCCGAAGTGGCCGGGCAGTATCAAGACTAAATTTCTGGTAGATTGCAGGCCTCATGAAATTGCTGATGAACCGGGTGGTCTGTCCTCCGTAGTCATCGGTTGTCGGGCAGAAGTGATACATGTAGGACGTATCAATATCGGTCCTCCTCGTGATGGTCGGGCTCGATGCACCGGTTATGACGTACGGCACCTTGCGTTCTGCAACAACAGACTGGGATGCCGTTGTCACGGCACTTGAAAAACCACCGACAAGGGCATCGACATTATCAGCTGAAATGAGTTTTGAAACGGCTTTCTGCCCGCCTTCGCGGGTGGATTCATCATCACCGACAATGACTTTTACCGGGATTTTCTGCCCGAGTCCGGTAACGTAGACACCTCCGTTTGCATTTATTTCGTCGGCAGCGATCTGTGCCGACTGCCACATGTCTTTCCCGGTCGCGCTTGAAGGGCCGGTCAGCGAGGCAACCACCCCGATCTTTAATTCCGTTGGCGATGCTGCGGCCTTCTGGGTACACCCCGAAATGGCAACACCGCCAAGGATGAGCCCAACCGCTAATACTAACAGAATAATCGTGCTTGCTCTCATTTTGACATCCTCTGGCCTGAAAGATTGCTTCCGGTCATACCTTCGGTGGCATGCAGAATGTGTCCTATGCGAACGCTGATATTCCGCCTTACTGCCTCCTGACGTGGGTTGAGAAACATTTTACACATGATAAAAACCATCCGGTAAACTCTCTGGAACGACATTACAGGGGATCCGGCTATCGCACGGGTCCCCTATCTAAAGAAGAAAAAGAAGGTGTCTGTTACCTGAATCGTATCTGTGTCACTCGTACACATCATAACAGACATGAGCTTACCTGATCCTTTTGTTGACTTCGGGATACTTAATCCTTGCTATGCCATGACATGGCTATAGAAATATGAAATTATTTCCGAAGGCAGGCTATTATTTCCAGGCACCTGGCCGGTTCCGCCCTGCTTTCTGCATCGGGAAAAGCATTGAATCTCTCAATCGGGGCGGTGTATTACACGGTCCCCATGTGGTCGGTGCTGGTGGTGCTGGACGGGAGAAACAGGAAAGCGGCGGTGTTCGTGGGGAAGTGATGGAGTTCAAAATTTAGCGGAATCCGGGCGGTTTTACTCCTCCCGATTCCATTAAAAAATATCCTACGTATGCACAGCAATGAAATAGGACACGATTATCCCACTGCGCACTCCAGTCAGCCTGGAACAGATCACACTGCCATCACATCCGGAAAATGGATTCAACATATGCCCGGAAATACAGAACCAATAGTATACCAGGTTGAAACATCAAGCTAGATTTTATTAAATTTTCGTGACCATACTTGAATCATGAAATTCATAGTAGCTATCCTTATCATATTCATCGTTGCTGTGCTTGCATGTGGATGTACAACCCAGGCCCCTACTATCACTCAGGTGACCGCATCGCCAACCGTATCAACGAATGTGAACATCCCCACTATGACGGGTGTATGGCAAGGGACCGGCGATGGGTATACAACGAATGACGGGTTCACTCATTATCCTGCAGCAACCTTCAACATCACTACACAAAAAGGGCAGGTATTTATTGGGAAGAAGGAGTATCCAAGAATCGATGGAAAAACATACTACGAGAACTTCTCGGGGATTATCACAACGAACGGGGAGTTCTATGAAGCCGATAGCATCGGAGGCTTTTCATTCGGAAAGTTGATCACTCCCAACTCCCTGGAACTGAATTATCTCGAGGAAGGTAACGATACAAAAGCCCTTGTCATTCACCTCACCCGGCAAACCAATTGATTTCTCTTTTTTTGACAAGATGTATTTCAAGTAAAACAGATAACCCGGTTGAAAGTTTGCAATTGCAAAACACTGGTCACCTCCCACCCGGCGCTGGCTCATATACCCATGTTAACCATTCGATATCATGGCAACCGGGTCTGATGATTTGCGTACCATCATGACCAAGATATGGTACGCGACTTTCTTTTCCGTACCAAATTGGGACACAAACCCTGATTAAACGGAATTTTATGCCAGGTTGAGATGAACAGGGTACACAAATCTGTGGGGAGATACTAATCACTCACTGCGATTTCCCAAATTTGACAATCAACCTGCCAGGCATGTTCGCACTGTCCGGTCCTCCCCCCTGTATGACCAACCCATTTTCCGGGATTACAATTTCACTTACATTGAGACTGATTTACGACAGGACGGTAATTGGCTGTGGTAAGCCTTCAGTGATAGTCCAATTAATCTTTCCGTCAACGCTCCGGGTTGTATAATGTACAAATAAAAAATTGAATAAACCTCAATTCACTCCCCGTACCTCGTCAGTTTCATCACCTTTTCCGCATCGTACCGGAGCGCAATCTCCCTGGTAGTTCCCCTGCCTTTCAGAAATGTCATTTCAATGAGGCGCATCTCGTCCAGTTTCTTGAGTTTCTCGTAGAACCCGGTGTAACTAATCGGCATGTAACGTTTCACCGACTCAAACACGGCCCCGCTCGTGAGGCTTTCACCGGTACCAAGGGACATGTCCGCAATATGCCCATAGAGTTTCCGCTCGTCCGTGCAAAGCGCCTGGATGCTTGCGTCAAGGGGTGCATTTTTTGCAGGATCGTATGAGGCCTCGACATGATCCCTCGTGACCACGTCCATTCCGGCCCGTTCGGCTGCCGTTACGCTGCGTCTCACCAGGTCGAGACCGACCCGCATGTCCCCGGTCCGCATGGTATGGCTGATGATGCAGTCAAAGATGTCGGGGGTGATGACACCGGGATTGAGACCGACCCTGATCCGGTCCCGCAGGATCGTGCTGATTTCCACTTCGTTATACGGCGGGAAGTGAATCGTATCGGGCAGCAGGACGGAAATAACGTTTGGGTCGAGGACTGCACGGAGATCCATATCCATATCGCTCATCGGGAGGATGACTCCTGCCCGTGCATCGGGGTACTCCTGGTGCAGCCTGAGCAGGATGTACAGGACACTGTTGAGTACCTTCCCCGGGAGCAGGTAATTGGCATCGTCAAAGCAGACCAGGAGCACCAACTTCCTCTCGTTGAGGATCTTTCCGATATCGTATATGACCTGCCGGATTGGCTTTCCGGAGGGTGGCGGCTGATGGCCATGCAGTTTCCCGTAGATTTTTGCAAATACCGCGAACTTAGAGTTTTCTGACTGGCAGTTCACGTATACTGGAACGATCCGTGATGTCGTCTCTTCGAGTTCCGAAAAGACCCGGAGGACTGCGGTGCTTTTTCCCGTGCCCGGAAGGCCCCGGAGCACCATGTTGAAAGGGGATTTACCGGTAAGCCCTGGCCGCAGTGCATCGGCAAGGTCTTTCATCTGTGAGTCCCGGAAATTGAACACCTCGGGGATATACGCAATTTCGAAGGCATCAGGATTACGGAACAGTGACGCTCCTGTATCATGGTAGTACTTCATAGAATAGGAACATCGCACCGGTGAGGATATAGAGCTGAACCAGGCGTGTTGAAAGTGAACGGTGTTACGATCCGGATACATCGTACTTGTCACTCCAATAACAATCAATTAGCCGTATTTCTTTTAACCAGCCCTCAAATATTGTCGGTTTACCTCCCGCCCTCAAAATATTTCTTAGTTCTCCGTGTACAGCCATACGCCCAAAGATTTTGGGCAGGAGAGAAAAGAAATGTCAGATTTTGTCCAGAAGGCAAATGTAAAGCGATCGGTCCGTACCATTACGACCAAAATTGCTGATGTAGCGACACTGAACACCCTTGTCCAGGGAGTTATCGATACGAACGCATTCCAGTGTGTGGACCACGTTGTTGCCGGTGAGACTCACCCCGGGACAAGCCGTGCAACACAGTCATTCGGCATCCGTGTGGTCTATGAGAACCCGACAACCCTGAAGAACATGGGTACGGCAACTGCAAAGGCATCAACCGTTGCCGGCTATACCGCAGCTTCAACCGCACTCGTCGGAAATGCCGCACTTGCGACCGCAATCGGAGGGGACCCCATCCAGGACACTGAAGGCGAAGGGTATTCCATCTCGCTGAATTGTCACGATGCGAACGGCGAAGACTATACCGTCACGTTTGCCAGGAAGACTATCACCGTTTCCTCGTACGAGGACAATGCGATTGTCGCCCGCGTGAACACCTGGGCGAACACGAAGCCCGCCCTTGCATAAACAGGGTGTGAAAAATGGCAGGGGTGGTAGAGGACCAACCCTTCTCTATCTTTGGACCAATCCAAAAAACCCCTGCATTTTTGAGGTGGTAAGGATGGATGTTGAACTTCTCGTCATTGTTCTTGCGGTAGTGCTTCCGCTGTATCCCTCGCTGTTCGTGATCTATGAGAAGATCGGAAAATACGAGGTTTTTTGTGCAGAATTCGAGGCCCACCGTGAGGAACAGAAATTAAAAGAGGCAAATTATGGATCCAGAATTAACGAATGTAATTGAATTGCTTTTTGCATTCGCCGCTGCCGGGTTTGCGTATATCCAGCACCGGAGAGCAACGAACGCGATCGCTGAAACAGAGGCGGCACAGCAAAAGACCGGACAGGTACTGAGCTACTTCGATGCGACCGACGACTCGGTCAGCGTCGCTCCACCGGAGGTGCAGGGCCGGTCGTACAGGATGGCCGACAGCACGAAGCGTTGGCTCACGTTTGACCATTCACCGGTTGAACGGGAAAGCCTGCTCCGGCAGGTAGCCGAGGCTGAAGCTGAGAGACTTGACACATACACTATCTCGGTTCCGTCTGCCTGGTATGACATTGAATACGGGCTCATTAAGGGCTCGGGAAAGACGGAGGCGAAATGAATCGCCTGACGAAAAGGAGGAAATTAGTCATCGGCGGCTGTATTTTCGCAGCAATTGTAGCAGGACTGGCGATAACCTCAGCCCCTGCCCAGGCTGCAGCGGTTGGTGTTTCTTTCATGGGAAACGCTGACCAGTCGCTCGTCGGCTCGTCTGATATATCGTGGACTGTGTCAAACGGCGACCTTGCGAAGACACCCCCGCTCGCCATCGGGCAGGAAGTACTGAGTGGAGGATACCAGGACGGGTACATCCTCACCGGTCCTTCGCAGTATGAGAGCTCGCAGATATTGAACAATTCAGATATTGTCCACTTCGATACGATAAGCCAGGCACAGTCTTCCGGGCCAGGACTTTTCGAGGAGAGCATGATGCTCCACTCTGCCGGTGCTGCTGCTTCCGGTGTGACGTGTGGTGTGGAATCGCTCGATGCATACGGAGCGAACTTCACCGCAATACCGTATTGTGAGACGGTGATCACGAGATCGCTGTTCATGGCTGATGATCTTACCTATCGGTCTGTTGGGTCTGTTGTCCAGGCGGATTTAGAGATCCCGGATACGTTTACCTTCGCTGCTATTGGTTCAGGTTCGGGAATGGGATCGATGAGATTCGGTTCGAGGAGCCTGGCCGGGATTGGTACGACTACTGAGCTCGGTTACGTGAACTCTATCGGTAAGAATCTCATGGCCAACGGCCGGTTCAACATCCAGGAGGATATCCATTGGTCATCGTTCTCGAAGACCGATTGATGTGCAGGGATAAACCCGGATTAATACCAGCTCTTTTTTTTCGAGTAGTACTGAATATCTACCGAAGTGAACTACAATGGTCGAAAAAAAGAAATGCGAGTACTGTGAAAAAGACGCCATCGGTTACCAGGGATACGGGTGCTGTGCGGTATATGTATGCCTGGATCATGCCGACAGGTTCGTTATTGACCTGAAACCTGGGGAAAAACTGACCTCCGGCGAATGTTACTTCGAGCGTTTCGATAACCCGGATTAAATTTTATTGCAATAATCTCCGGTATTGCAATATGAAAGGCATCCTTCATTTCCAATTCAAAATAAGGATTCAGTGGCACTTTCAGGAGAGTGGTGTTCTTTTACAGAGAAGTCTTCAGAAAGACACCGGATTAATCCGGTTTGTGACAAATTATATCCTCCTTTATTTGCAAGGGATAATTTAAAGGATTCTGACCGAATTGTCGAGACCAGTGCCGATATATTTGGTTCTTTCATGAGATCAGTTCGTATTGCCAGTTCCAGTTGTTCGCCCACGAGAGGAACAAATAAAAGTCCGTTTTCCTCCGCAACCCCGGAACTGCATATTCCGGCATCAGCAAACCCGTTTCGAATAGCTTCAGCAACTGCCTTATGCGTCTCTACTTCATGCCCGTACCCATCAATTTGTGCCGGATCAATTCCCCTGGCTTGGATAATTGTGTCAAATATCATCCGGGCCGAGGCCCCTTTCCGCCTGTTAATGAACCTCGTAGTAATAAGGTCCTCGAAACTGTACCCCTCCAATGATGCAATACCGAGAGAGGTTGTTGCGATATGGACAAACCTCAGGTCTGACAATGGTAGTAATTGCATAATTTCCCTACAATTAGGCAATAGCGAAAAATCAGGCAGACTTAATGGCGCTGCATGGCAGGAATTGTGCCGAAGGGAAAGTACGGCCCCTATATTACCTGCACTCCTGACCTGCATGAAGATACCATTATCTCTGACAAGATGCGCCAGTTCATCAAGTGCAGGGTCGTATGCCCCTGAAAGAAGGATCGTCCGTTCAATATTACCCGGATCTGTCGTCAATACTGCGTCCATCTCGGTTTCCGAATCACACCCTTCCGTGAATGCAGGTATATGGACGAATCCATTGGCTTTGACCGTTGCCATCTGGATCCCTGAGCCACGGGAATGGGGAATTGCGAAGAATTTATTCCCAACATGTCCGACAGAAACCGGGATGAACTCGTCAAACCCGAGGTCTGATACCAGGCTCCCTGATAATTGCACCCGGAATGTGTGATAGAGGGGTGCGGGTAACCCCCATGATTCAAGTAAGGGTCCGGCAAATTCCCTGAGTGCCGTTTGTGCTGCAAGTGGATACCCTGGTAACCCAATCACGGGTTTATCATCAATTTTCCCGAGCATGGCAGGTTTTCCAGGTTTCATTGCAACACCATGGAAAAGCAGTTCACCCACAGATTCGATGACTTCAGCAGTATAGTCACGGGTACCTGCAGATGATCCGGCAGAAATAAGCACGAGATCGTTTTCATCGACCGCCTTACAAAGGCTTTCTTCGATGATCTTTGGATTATCACGGGCTATGGGATACCGGGTACAGTTCGCGCCCATTTCACTGAGAAAAACCTCTGCCATAATGGTATTACTTTCAACAACCTGTCCGGGTGCGGGTCGGATGCCAAGATTAACCAGTTCACTGCCTGTTGGTACCAGCCCGACATTCACCTCCCTGACATCGAGACGGACAATACCATACGTGGCCAGGGCACCGATGTCGAACGGACGGATCCGGTGTCCTTCGGGAAGCACGAGTTGTCCTTCCCGGACATCTTCACCAGCAGGGCGGATATGCTGCCAGAGTGATGCGGATTTCCTGATCTGAAAACCATCTCCTTTATTCCAGGTGTCTTCGATCATAATGACCGCATCAAACTCGGGAGGGACGATATTACCGGTATTTACCTGCGTGAAATCCTCGATAGTTACCGGTGTCTGGTCGCTTGCGCCCACGGTATCCCTGCTTCTGACAGCAAATCCATCCATTGCGGAAAGATTCACTTCAGGAACGGAATATTTCGCATATACAGGAGCAGCTGAAACCCGCCCGGCAGAATTGATTACGGGGATCGAAATTTTCTTGTCAGGGTTCTCAAATGATGTAAGGGTAAGATCGATCGCCCGTTCAAGAGAGATCAGGTTTAGATATCGTTTTACCATGTGGCAACACCTCTAAAACTCCCGGATTTCAAATCAGAGAATCTATCTGATAACTCCCGCTGATTTTCTCCTGGTGACATGGTTGAGGTTACCAGTCGTCCTTTAATGTATATTATAAAAAAAATCGTCCGTATGCCCGGGATCCGGGGTATTGATAACCGGACCGGGGTATAAATCTGAAAAAGGGCCGCTTGAAAACGGGTGATACTTTTTTTCTTATTAACGGATTCGATATCCCTCATCCCTTTCATCGTAAATTTGGCTCCGCTTTCAATTCAGGAAATCTTAATCAACAGTATTAGTTGTGTGTAAATAAAAACCATTGTAGTTACATCTTAGTTAATCCAATTAAGCGAACAACAGATTTTCTAAAATCTTCTTTTTCCAACACTCTACAATTTAGCAAAAACCTGCCAATCAGGGTTGATTCACCAGGTTGGATCCCTGAATTTTTTTACTCTTTACGGGTTACATTGAAATCAGCCACGAATGCCCTATTTCAACCATTGAACAGAAATGATCGATCCCATCGGAAGAGAATCCTGTCCTTCAGGTATGCAAGCCACTGCGGTAGCTTCGGCCAGTGAGGATAAGCTGTTTCGTTTCGACATAGGATAAAAATCCGGTAACCCATCATTCCATTCCAGGTTACCGAAGAAAAAATCCGTCCAGTCTGGTTCACCTTCCCCGATTCCGGAAGCGAGCCTTGCTGTAATCCTGGGCAGGCCCGGGTCAGGGTGGCCGGAAAGGGCACGGAGGCCTGGCAACGTGATCTGCAGGAAACCCATCAGGTTGGAAGAAGGTCCGCCAGCCAGGATGAATACGGGTTTTTTAACCATTAAACCAAAACCGACCGCCTTACCGGGTCCCATCCGGATGCGGTGAAACACCTGCTGCCATCCGAGCTCTTCGAGGACACGAGCCACCAGGTCGTGATCTCCGGTCCAGGCCCCTCCGCTGGTTATCAGGGCATCCGTTTTATTGGCCAGGTCCTTTATGGCATGTAGGAGGGCTGCCTGATCATCCCTGACAATGGCCATGCAGGTCTTTATTTTATACCGGGTGCACCATCCTGCCAGAGTCGTGATATTGCTTGCGTAGAGCATTCCGTCAGCAAGGGGTTTACCCGGTTCGATGATTTCATCGCCGGTACCGATAATTCCCACAACTGGGTTCCTAAAGACCGGGACAATGCTATGCCCTGCAGCAGCCAGGAGACCGGCCATCATAGGCGATATTTGTTGGCCTGTCCGGAGGATGCATTTCCCCAGGGCCACATCGCTACCACGCCTCAGAATATTCTTGGGTTCGGCAAAGCTCTGTGCCAGCATCTCCGAGTCCCACGATTTTACGTATTCTTCAGCCAGCACCGCATCAGCGCCGGTTGGGATGCGGGCTCCTGTCAATACCCTCACCGTTGTTCCAGGAGTGACCGGTATATCTTTCTCTCCCCCCGCGGCCATAGAACCCAGAAGCCGCAACCGAACGGGATTTTCAACCGTGGCACCGGCAATTTCATGGGCTATAACCGCATACCCGTCTTTCCGGGAAGAATCCATAGTGGGGGAATCTACGAGGGCATAGAGATCTGCAGCAGCTATACGGTCAACGCTGTCAACCAGGGAAACATTCTCAGTGGGGAGCTGCTTTATTTCTTTCAGGGTCAGACGTAGGGCTTCCTGCAGGCCGAGGGAGATTTTTGGCATGGTAACCTTCTGTATCATTGAATTTTTCAGGTACTAGTATAGGACGTGCGGAGATGATCCTTACATCATTTTTGTTTTATTTTTGTAAACACATTTAACCCTATGTTAATCACACTATTACTCTTATCTGCACTAATTTAATAAAATATATTTACATTCACTAGCAAGATTAAAGGAGTGTTAACTTTATGAGTCTGAATAACATCGATGTCAAACAGGTCAGGGACTACAAAGAAGTCATTAAAAAAGATCCAAATGAAGCAAGGTTCACCGCGAAGATTGAGGGGGACTGGCTCTTTGTGGAAGGTGGACCCCAGTTCCGGTCCACCGTCAAGGTAAAAGACAGAACATATAGCATGGAGGCAAGTCACCCGAATTTTGCTGGTCCCGGGATCTGCCCCGGGCCGATGGCATTCGGTCTTTTCTGGTTTGCCGCGTGCTACTCGAGCACATTTGTCACCGAGGCATCGCTGCGGAACATCCGGCTCACGTCCGTGAAGACCAAAGTAGAGGCGGACCTTGATTATACCGAACAGTTCGATCTTGGGGACAATCCTCTCATTAATGAATACCGTGTAGTTATGGAAGTATCAGGCGATGTTACCGATGCACAGGTACAGGACCTTAAGGAGTACGCCCTTGGACGGTGTATGGGTATGTTTACTATAAAGCATGCCATCCCGCTCAAGGCTGACGTACGGCTCGTCCGGTAGAGAAGAAATCCGGGATAAGGAGTACCTGCATGCAGAAGTTGCCAGAAAAGCCGGATCCAGCCCGGGTCCGGAAAATAGCCGAGTCATATTACCAGTCAGGACAGTTCTACTGTTCTGAAGCGATCGTCAAGACCATCAATGACGAATTCGGGCTTGGTTATCCAGACGAAATCGTCCGTCTTGCATCAGGATTTCCCATAGGTATCGGTAGTGCAGGTTGTGCATGCGGTGCCGTTACAGGGGGAGTTATGGCGCTTGGGATGGTTTTCGGGCGTAAAGTACCTGGTGACCCCAGCATAGACCGGTGCCTTGCCCTTTCCCGGGAATTGCACGCATTCTTCACCCGCCAGCACGGCTGTCTCTGCTGTCGTACTCTTACCCACGGCATGGTACTGAAATCCCCAGAACACGTTTCTCAATGTGTTGGATTCACCGGGGAAGTCGCAGAAGAGGCCGCAAAGATCATTCTCCGGGAAACAGGTACATACCCGGAGAACCAGTAAGGATTTTTCAAACAACGATTTTATACGAGGAAAAAACATGAGAGCAGAAAACATGACCTATTTCGATTCGGTAATACCGAATGCATCAGCAGCGATCAAGAATGTCCGGGACCAGGGAAAAAAGTTCGTTGGGTTCTATTGTGTGTTTGCACCACAGGAACTTATCGTAGCCGCCGGTGCGGTGCCGGTTACTCTTTGTGCCACCAAGGAAGAACCGATTGCAGACGGGGAGAAATACCTGCCCCGTAACTTCTGCCCGTTGATCAAGTCCTCCTACGGGTTTGCTATCACGGAAAAGTGTGCGTTTTTCAACAACTCCGAATTTATCATCGGTGAGACCACCTGCGATGGCAAGAAGAAGATGTTTGAACTCATGGAGAAGTTCAAACCACTGGTCGTCCTAGAAGTCCCCCAGAGTGCAAAGGGCGAGTCCCAGAAACAGTACTGGCGATCGGAAGTAGCACGTTGCAAAAAGGAGATTGAACAACGTCTCGGTGTTACCATCAGCGATGAGATGATGAAGGCCGCAATCAGAGACCTGAATGACCAGCGGGCTCTTATGCGGGAACTGGCATCCATGAACACCGCAAGTCCGGTGCCCCTTTCAGGCCAGGACCTGCTTAAGGTGATGTGGGCACGGAACTTTGTCTTCGACCGGGTCGAATTCAACCAGCATGTTAAAGAACTGATTGCCGAGCTCAAAATGATGAAGTCCAGGGGTGAAGGGGCCTCAGGAAAGACCGCCCAGCGGATCATCGTCACCGGTGTCCCCACAGGTATCGGTTCAGAGAAAGTTATTAAGATCATCGAGGAATCCGGTGCGGATGTGGTATACCTTGAAAACTGTGCCGGCATGAAACAGTACCTGCATGACGTTGCAACCAGCGGTTCTCCCCTTGATGCAATTGCCGATAAGTACCTCCTCACACCCTGCTCCTGCATGAGCCCCAACACCGGCCGGCTTGAACTGCTGGCAAAACTCGCAAAGGAATACCGTGCAGACGGTGTCGTGGATATCACCTGGGTTGGCTGTCATACCTACAACGTCGAGTCCCGGCTGCTCAAGGAGTATCTTTCCCAACATGGGAACGTGCCACTCCTCCAGGTTGAGACCGATTATTCTCAGGGAGATAACGCCCAGATCAAGACCCGGGTTGAGGCATTCCTTGAGATGACTAAAAAACACTAATCCTTCTTTCGCCAGGGAAAAGTAGCGATCGTATTATCGGCTGGAGTCGTGAAACCTATAATGATAATGTCATCAGTTTTCCAGAACTCCGTTTCGCCGTATCCAGGCTGGGAACGTCGCTTATACCGGCTTTCCCGTCCACTATCAGGTGCTGATGCCCAGGCATTTTTAGGAAACGAAGACCTTTATACGCGTGATACGCCATCCGGTGCGGTACATATCATTCATAAATATGGTCTTCTTGAAATTCATTGCATACCCGGGGAAATTGAGATCGAAGTATGGTACGATCCGAAAAAAGAGTCTTATTCGTCCGAATACCTGGATGCACTGATGGCGACCCGGTTTAATTAGAACGACCTGTCCTCTGTCAATCCTGGCCGGCTGAATTGAAAAGTACGCTATTTTTTCTATTTATGGATATTCTCCTGGTGCTCCCATGCAAGAAGCGCCGCTCCAAATGCCCCGGCATAGATAGCGTCATGGGGGACGATGACGGGATGGCCAAGTTCCCCTGAAAGTCTCCGCACAATATCCGCGTTCTGCGATACTCCTCCGGTGAAGGCGATAGGTGGTACCGGATGGAGAGATGCGACCATCGATGCCGTACGGCGGGCAACCGAGGCATGAAGACCGGCGATGATTGCATTCCGGGGTATTCCCTGGTGGATCAGGCTAATCACTTCAGATTCTGCAAAGACAGTACACATCGCGTTGATCCGGTGTGGTTCTCCACCAGTAGCGCTGGCACCGAGACTATCTACGGGGATTCCGAGTGCCAGTCCCATGGTCGAAAGGAACCTTCCTGTCCCGGCGGCACACTTGTCGTTCATTACAAAATCCTCCACACTGCCATCGGCTGAAAGACTGATACCTTTGGCATCCTGCCCTCCGATGTCCACCACGAACCTGCAACCTGGCACCAGGTTGAATGCACCTTTTGCATGGGTTGCAATTTCTGTGAAGGTGAGAGTAGCGGTCTTCAGGCATCGGCGCCCATAACCCGTAGTTGCGATGACCGTTGGCATTGAAACAAGCCCGGCCTCCGTGCAGGTCTCCCTGAGGAGTGCCAGGGCGGTTTTCTCCGGATCACATGTCGCGTCCCGCATCCTTGCGATATATTCAGTCCCGTTATAGATTACGACCTTGATCCGGGTTGATCCAAGGTCAACACCGGCAACAACTCCGGGATCAATGGCTTGGAGCTGGCACAAAGGCCCTGCATTCTTCAGAATAATTCCACCCATTGTCCTTCTTCTCCCAGCCTTACCCGGCCTCTAAAAGAATAGTACTCTCTGGTGACCCGCCTGGGAACTCTTTGATGGATGGAATAACAGTTGTGCAAGTTCTGTTTTACCAATATCGAGAATGAAGGTCATCTGTTTATTTTTCGTGATCCTGCGGCGGTGCAGTGAAGGCAGGTAGGCATAGAGATGGAGATTTTCACTTTCTGACACCGCTTCAATCACTTCCTGAAGGTTGAAGTATTGCGTTTCCTCATTCAGGCGGTGGTTTCCGGTCAATGAATAGACACCATCTTCAATAAAAACAACCTGGGTACGGATTCCCTGGTATGCACAGGCTATGGCAAATGAGAGTGCACCAAATGCATGTTCGGTTCCATAGGGTGTCTTCGTAATCAGAATCGTTACCGGGGGTGCAGCGTTCTTCTCAACGTTGTTATACTGGGATATAGGTCCTTCTTTTTTCTGCGTGATTGATGCAGCATTTTGCCCAAGAATAAGATGGTTGCACTCAAACCGGTCGATAATAGCCTTCAGGTTCCGGATCCTGAATGGCTTTATCGTGCAGGTAGATATAACGACCCCTTTACCATCATCCCAGGTACTGTATCCCCTGGCTGCGGCACAACGGGAACAGGCGAGCATCTGGCACTTCAACCCACGTTTTTCGGCACGATCATTCATTTCTTCAAGCGTTGCACCAATGTTCTGGCACTCAGTCGGGTTCTGATTGGTATGGCTGAGATGAACCCCGTCAAGATAGGTATAGAGTTCTATTGATGCCCGGACTTCAATTGCTGCAGCCAGGCACTGGGTAGCATTCAGTCCTGATGTGTGCATATAGGGCGATTCAAGTTGCAGGTAGCCTATCGTACTCGGTAATGGCTCATCAGTCTGCCGGGCAATTTTAACGACATCTTTCCAGAATGATGTTTTTCCGTTCAGGCTCATGCTGTTATGATCGATCAGCTGTTCGGGATTTTTCATTTTCAGGCGCTCGATTGAAATGCCCCGAAGATCAAGTTCCTGACGGTCACAGACAATTTTTACGGAAGGCAGGGAAAGAATGATTTCCCAGACCGGGAGTGTGTCTTCTTCGTTCAGGCTGTATAATGCATCACCCGTGATCAGGAACGTGAAGGCTACTTCCTTTGGTGTTGTATGGTGCAGCAGGTTTTCAGGATACAATTTCAAAAAGTAAAATTTCAGGACTTCCTCGATCCAGGTAAGCCGCTCCTGGGAGATCCTTTCGCCGAGAAGAAAAAAATGTGAGGTCATGATGTGGCTCTTACTAAGAGCGTTCCCTGTACTGAATTATTTATCGATTGAGTTAAATGGATCTGGTTAATTTTTTTTGAGCCGGATTTCCCAGAGACCCGATGAGATCTTACTTACCTCACAATTCAGGTTATTATCTCTTGCAAACTGGGGAATTGAGGTGGTTGCAGTAGGGGGATGGTCACATTTGATGACCAGTTCGTCCGGCTGTTTCATTACTTTTACCTGTTTCTGCACAACGAGCAGGCAGTACGGGCAGACTTTTCCGGTAATATCGAGGTTCTTTGTTACCATAGTTTCACCATTTATCTGATTATTTCCCCACGTCCTTCATGCAATACCGAGTCCTTTCAGGAGAGTCGTATCTCTTATAATCAAAGTGACCAGGATGAATTTTTATCGAAAATACGAGAAAAATGGTATGGGGGTTGGAGATATTTCAATTAAACTACGATTTTTCACGAGGAATTTTCAGCAATACGTTCACGGACTTCGCTGATGTGTAACACTTCATCATATCCCGCACCAATCAGGCAGTATCCCTGGCGGTCGAGTGCATAGACAGGGAACTTTACCAGGTCCTCCGGGACCGGCTGTGATGTGAGTTTTTTGAAATTGACCAGGTCTTTTATGTTCAGGCCGATCTTATCAAGGAGTTCCCGAAGTTCTTTTAACCAGCGTTTTAAGTCCCGTACGTCAGCGCCGTCCCACTTGAAGATCTGGTAAATCTTCATGTACGCATCCCGTTCGAGGATGATATGGGTGGAAGTCTTGTCAGATTTTAAGTAGAAGTCAAGGAAGGTCCGGACATCCTTGATCTGCTGGGCATTTTCGTATGCGACCGCCCGGCACTCTTTATTGTGCTCCTTTGCATCCTCGGGACTAAGGTTCGTTCCCAGTTTCCCGATCTCTCTTGAGAGATCTTTCAGGCTCTCCTCTGCATCCTTGAGCTCGTTAATCATATCCTCGAATTTAACATTGAGTTCAACCCCGAAAAATGCCTCCATGTACTCGGACTGCTTGGTCATACGTACTCTATTGGTAACTGAATACTATAATCGTTAGTATAGCGATAATCTCTATCAGTTAACACATCCCATAATTGAATGTTATGGCACGTCCACCAAGGTCTGTTAACCAGGACCTTTTCACCCGCGGCGGGGTTATCACCGAACGCGATCCTGATTTCTGTATTGTCCGCCTCCGGATGCCGGCCGGAATGATCACGCCTGCCCAGATGAAAGAAGTGGGGGAGATTGCCGCCAGGTATGGCGTTGAGAAGATCCACCTCACCACCCGCCAGACCATGGAGTTCCCGCATATAGATCCATCCTGTCTTGAAGGACTGCTTGGTGAACTTGAATCAAACGGCACTCCCCTTGGGGCCGAGCGGGAAGAAGTCGTGAATATTACGGCCTGCCTCGGCACCCGTAACTGCAAGTTCGGGATCATTGACAGTGTCGGACTCGCAGAAGAGATCGATAAGAAATTTTTCGGTAAAGAGCTCCCGGTGAAAGTCCGGATTGCCATCTCATCCTGCCCAAACGGGTGCGAAAGTGAGCGGCTCAACGAGATCGGAATCACGGGTATCCAGAAACCGATACGTGATCCCGGATTGTGCACCGGTTGCGGTACCTGTACCAATTACTGCCGCGAGAAGGCGATCGAAGTCCACGATGGTATTATTGTTCTCTCGGCAGACCTGTGCATGGAGTGTGGGTTCTGTATCATGCCCTGCCCGTTCCACCTTATTCGTGGCGCTGACCCGGAGTACCGGATCACCGTGGGCGGCCATCGTGGCCGTCACCCGAAGATTGGGCGGCATCTGATAACCGTAAAAACGCAGGAAGATGTGATCCGGGTCGTTGACAAAATCATTTACTGGATATACCGGCAGGCCTCGACCGGCCTGATGTTACCCGAGCAGCTGGATGAACTGGAATACGATGAGTTCAAGAAGACGATAATACAGATGATCAACGGCTAGATCCCCCGGTTGGGGGCGCTATACTTTTTCCATGGAACTCTTTGTTTCGGGGTAAGCCTTATTGCCACTCACATCTCATTGCCGCGTAAGGCACCCGGTGGTGCCCTGGAGAATAAAAAATGAATATGGTCTGGGACAGGTACGTATCCCGCGGCATCCGTGAACTGGGATATGATGCAACAACAAGGACGATGGCAGTGGTATTTTCAAATAAAACCCTGAAATACCATTCACCGGTATCCTATCCACTCTATGCATCGATCCATAATTCAACATTTCCCGAGCGGCATTACCGGCAGCTGGTTGAAGCAAAGATCCCCGTAGTAAGCGGGTACTAAAAAAAGGGTGGTTCCGCTATGGTCCTCGAGCTGGTGGGGTTCTCCACTACCCATGGATCCAATTTTTCCGGTGATCCGTAACACCGTTTTAATGAGAAGTCAAAGGTTTGGGTAGTTAGAGATTTTTTTTTTTTTTGAGAAAAAAAGAATTTTGTGAACGAATAGTTGATCCCGCGTTAGTAGCTGATAGTCCGCATGGAAGAAAGCGTATCAACCGCCTGCTTACGGTAATAGGATTTCGGGTAGCCGCAGGTGGGACATTTCCAGCTTGCCGGAAGAGCTGAAAAGTCAGTACCGGGCTTGATATAGGCGTTTGTGATCTCCCCTGGTTTGCACTGGTAGCTCTCCATCTCGGATGAGTTACACAGGATAGTCCGAAACTCCCTGGATTCTCCTTTTGCCGGGTCATAGGTATGACCGCACATCATGCATTCGTATTTGTCCATTTGTAATAACCTCCTCGATTCCCTGGTTCCAGGTAACACTGACCTGTTATTTCTCTATCTTTAATAGCATATTCTGGAATTTTCGACCCCATACGGACTATTCCATATGGTATCGGAAAAAATTATTTTTTCAGGAATATTTTCCCGTAAACGGTCTCGCCTTTCCTCTTGGGGTGCCGTTCGCCAAGGTCGCCGATGTACTCGGTGAACTTCGCGTTCGTTCCGTCAACCTCGAGGTTAACGTCTCCCGTGGGTTTGAAACCGGGCATCATGACGTTAATATTGCCAAAGACATAGATCTCGCCCTTCACCAGCTGACCACCGACACGGCGGTTGGCATTGCCCTTTACGATGATCTTCCCACCTTCCATGTGGGTGCCAATGTGGATATCAACATCCCCTTCGACAATCAGTTCGCCACCGGTCATAAATGTTGCAACATCAGAGCCGGCGTTCCCTTTCACGCGAAGGACTCCCCCGCTCATGCCTCTCCAGTCGCCACGGTAGGCAGCGCCGAGGTAGTTTCCTGCGTCGCCTTCGATGGTGAATTCCCCGCCTTTCATTGCGAGACCACAGAAGGAATGGACGTTGCCCTTGACGAGCAGATTCCCGCCCGTCATCCAGCTGCCGGTGTACATATCGGTCGTCGAGTTTATGACCATTTCACCGGCACTCATCTTGGCGCCGAGGTACTTCATCTTCGTGCAGTCACCGTTGACAACGATTTTCGTATCTGCTGCCGTTGCACCTGCTTCACCGGCAATGGTGAAGTAATCGCCCAGCGTTGAGATTTCCTTGCCCTGGTAACCGCCAAGCTTTGCGATCTCGTCGGTGGTCTTACCTGCAAAGGCGTCCGGGTTGACGTTCTCGCATTCCAGATAGAGTTCCGGTACGTTTTTTACTGTGAGTGTAACCGTTTTCATGTCTTTTCACCTACGCCTGGGTTGCATCCACGCTGATAATGTGCTGGTGCGGTGCATAGCTCTCCGGGACCGAGTAGTTGTTCTCGTTCACACTGTAATAGCGGAGGAATTTTTCCCTGACATCATGCATGACCTGCTTGTTCTCCTTGACTTTTGCATCCACCCAGAAGGTGTGCTTCTTGCCCATATCGACGACCTTGCCTTCTTCGACGCAGATCTTCCCGTCCTTGAAGAGGTAGGCAACTTTGCCGAATGCCTTTTCGATTGCTGCCCCGTCTGATGGGAATTTGTCCGGGTTGATGTTGTAGATGGCGATATCGGCGTTCATCCCTACCTTTAAGCCACCGTAGTCCTTTGAGAGTCCAAGGGACTTGGCCGGACCGGCACGGGTCATGGCTGCCAGCTCGTAGAGCGTGATCTCGCGGTCGATGTTTGCGAGGGTGGTTGCACTGATGACCTTGTCGGCTTTTTTGAAGGAATTGAGCCGCTCGTTGCGGTACTTCTCGCTCATGAGCCACGCGTAGACACGCGGGTACCGGGTGAATGGTCCTGCATTCGGGTGGTCGGTGGTGATGAAGCAGCGCATCGGGTCTTTTGCATAGAGTGCCAGTTCAAGCCCGACTGCCCACTGGCTGGCGAAGACGGCGTTGTCCGGGTCATAAATGAAGGGTACTACACCTGCTGCTGTTTCAAGTTCGACGTCTACGTTGATCCACTTTAAGTGGTTGAGACTGTTGAGGTGGTGCTCGAACGGACCATCCGCAGTCATCGTCGTGGTCTCGTCAAGGGTGACGTTACCGGTGTCGATGGTGAGGTTCTTCTGTCGGTTGACGTAGTCCATGACTTCCTTTGCACCGGACTCGAAGTCTCCCCAGTTTGTACCCTTGTAGGAATGGAACTGGAGGTGCGTCGAGTGCAGAACCTGTTCGCGGCCGAAGTTATTCTTTGCTTTGACGCCCTCTGCAAGCTTTAAGGAATCGAGCGTGGTGGTGTAATTTCCCGGGTTGCCGAGGTTATTCTGGTGAAGGTGCATCGAGTGCGGCAGACCGAGATACTCATTTGCCGCCATCAGGCCGGTGATAATCTCTGCCGGCGTGATATCGAAGTACGGGACCGGGTCGTGGATGGAAAGACAGTTCAGTCCCCATGCCCAGGCTTCGGTGCCGCCGGGGTTTACAACCTTGACCCCATATCCCTTGGTCTGGTTGAGAACCCAGGCGATATATGCTGCAGTGTTCTCGATTTCCTGATTCTTGAGGTACTCGAGGATAAACCAGTTGTTGCCGAACACCGGCAGGGCTGCTTCATCGATGATTGGGGTGTCGTGGATCTCCTCGTGAACATGGCGGGCATAGAGTGGGGGCATTGCCGCTTCCATGGCAAACGTGAACCCCATACGGGCGTACTCGTACCCTGTCTTGAAGACCGTCGGGATTGACTTGCCGCCTTCGATCCTGGTGATGCCGGCTGTCTTGTGGGAGTCAAAATGCTTGTCTTCTGGGCGGTACCAGCGACCGGCGTTGACCTTGGGACCTGCGACATGGGCGTGGATCTCAAGGGCACCTGCCATAACGGTCTTGCCTGATGCATCGATGACCTTTGCACCGGACCCGACCTTATCGACAATCTTGTTGTCCTTAACAAAGATGTCTTTCCTGTCGCCTTTGATTCCCTGTACCGGGTCAAAGACGTGACCGTTCTTAATGATATATTCAGACATTTTACGCCCCTCCCTTGGCAAGGAGTTCGTCAACACGGTGGTTGATCTTTGTTAAGAGTTCCTCGTCCGTGAGCATACCCTCAGGGGGGTCAACGACCTTGCGGGTCTCGATAGGGACGTTATCCATACGATAGGCACATCCCCCTACTTCGACACCAACCATCGCGACCGGTATGTGGATATCCGAGATCTCAGTCGTGCAGTTGATGTGAGGATCGACGGTGACAGTCGGTTTCTTCGAACTGCTGATCATCGAGTCGATTGGGAAGTGTGCCCCGGGGTCAGTGGCGATATAGAAACATGCCTCAACTTCGTTGCGGTTTAAGAGGTCGACTGATGTCGTTTCCCCGGTCTGGTGGCGGGCCTGGTCTCTCCGGGAGAGGTCAACCGCGTACGGGAACCCGTACTGCCAGCCAAGTACCTGTCCGGAGCCGGTAACGTTCCAGTGACCCCGCATGGCCATGATCGCGAATTTAGTATAGTCGTTCATGTCACGGGTCAGGTTGATGGCAATATCGATATTGTGGTTCCTGCCCATGGTGTGGGTCAGGCCCATACCGAAGAAGATGATACCGAAGCGGGCTGATTTCAGGTCTTCAACGATCTCGATGATCTTCTCTTTCGGGACACCGCCTACCGTGTCAGGGAGTACCTCCCCACGTGCTGCAGTCCGGAATGCATTCAGGAGCTCGTAATCGTAGCCCTGCTGGACCTGGATGAATTCGTCGGCGCACTTTGCTGTGTCCGTGTACCGGCAGTCAACACAATAGATCTTCCTTCCCTTATGACCCTTTACCGTGAAAAAGCCGCGGGGGAAGATCGAGTACCGGGACATATGCCTTGGGTGGGCGTGAGCCGGGTTACAGCCCCAGAAAATAACGCGGTCGGCACGGTTCTTGACCTCACCGAGCGTACAGCTCGGAACACCTACATCTTCGATTGCGATAAGGGACGAGCCGTGGCAGACCGTTGCACAGTTGTCGACGATACCGCCGACCTTTTCAGCGATCTCGTGGCCGACGCTCATGGCCTGGCAGCTGGTGGATGCCCAGCCGTACATCAGGGTCTTTCTTGACTTGACCAGCATATTTGCCGTCCAGTCGATCGCCTCATCGTAGGTGATTTCTTTATAGGTACCATCAGCCTGTCGCATCCTTGGGCGCTTGACCCGGCCAGGGAGCCGCTGGTGGTTGAATTTTTCGGCGCCGATAGCGCAGGCGTTCTTGACACCAAGGATTGTCTTGTTGTCATCGGACACGGTGACGATGAGGTCATCACACAGGGTACCGCAGAACGGGCAGATAACATCAGTTACTTCTTTTGGCATAGCTCCTCACTTCCTTATCAGGCCACAGGCGTCCTGTACTATCTCGACTGCACCCATGATCCGTTCGTTCATGGCGACTTCGATCTCAACCGGGAATCCCTTGAAACACGGTTCTCCGGTTGAATACGTATAGGCTGGGACGATTCGGTTCGCCCAGGGGCCCATTGGTATATGGGCAAGTCCGGGGACGAGGTCTTCACGGGTTTCGACTGCCTTTACAATAACGCTGCCGACCGAGCTGGTGACCCGGACATTCGTGTTCTTCCATATCCCGAGCTTCTTCATGTCTTCGGGGTGCATATGGACGATGGTGCAGGCGTCGAAGTACTTCTGGGACGTCTTGCCTGCTTCCATGCCGACACCCTGCTGGATGGTACGGCATGTGATCATGTTGAGTGTAACTTTGTTTGTCAATTGTATCTCCTCAGGAAATTAATCGTTTCAACCCTTTTGGTATTGATTCCAAAACCAGGGCTGGTTCATGTATGGGCCATATAGCGGCTGTCGCCCCTCCCTGTGAGGGATATTACCTGGGTCGGGCACGCTTCGACGCATACACCGCAACCGGCACAAAGTTCAGACTTGAAATCGATGCTGACTGAGACACCATCCTGCACCTGGTAGATCTTCTCCTTGGTGGCAGGGTCGAGCACAAAAAGCTCGAGTGCATCGACCGGACATGCAACCACACAGTTACCGCATCCGGTACAACGCTCAATATTCACATGTACTGCAAAAGCCATGATATCACACAGAAATCATATAGATCAGTTGTCGATCTGAAATGTACTTAAATTTTAGTATTTAATATAAAAAAATCAATATTATTCGGTTAACTTCAATTTTCATTTTTTCACGAGCATTTAACGCTGCTTATAGCAGGATCAAACTTGATCTAAATTATGGAATGGTTGGGTATTAGGAAAAATCATGGGGTATAAATCCTGCAAAAAAAATTTAAAATTCAGAATTTTCCCGATAACCGGGTAATACTACATGAATGGCAGCTTGCTCGAATGATATGACGCGCCATAAAATGGAAAAAACTCGTAATTTGATAGATGTCAGAATTTCTGGCCGATCATCAACCCACTATTGCAGTTTTTCTCTTTATTCGTTCATGAACCGCCGAAAAAACGAAGGAGGCGGTCTCAAAATCTTCTGCGATTACTGCAATTAAAAACTCAGCGTGTAGAGAAAAATTCCAGCAGTTCCGTAGCCCCACATATACCAGAACTGGATGATATTCATGGGATATTTCCCCGGATACCTCCTCAGCGATCTTCCTGAATGCTGTATATCCGGCAGCGAATTGTGTTTCGGAAAAATTCGCGGGAACTGAAACAGTCATAAGAAGACCATTGGGTGATTGATCCGGCTTCGAAAGGCAGGTTTTACTGAAACCCTCCGGGTAAGACCCGGCCTTCCTTAACTCAGTTTCGACACTATTCAAAGTACAATATTCCGGAAATTGTTCCAGCCCGTTCATTATATCGTCAAGGGTCGGGTTCCTGAATAGTACCTTGTCTGACTCAAGATCGCCAATAACAATTGCAGGCAGACCCAACGTTTTAAATCCCTCGATAACTGTGAATTCAATGCCCTGGTCTGCAAGAAGATCGAGTATCGAAGTCAAGTCGTTATTCCTGATAGTGATGACGGTTTTTTCAGAATCGATTCCTGCAGAGAGAGTGACACCACTCTCGTAAAAAATCGTAGTATCTTTTCCTTTTTCAAGATTGAAATTGTGATGGCCCAGATGCTTGATAGTTGCAACCCTGCCCAGGTCCTTCAGTTTCACTACAAGTTTCGAGATGAAGGTTGTCTTTCCTGAACATGAATGTCCGATAATATTGATTACTTTCATCGGTTGCTGTCTCCCGACCATCCTTACTTTATTATAGTATAATCATGTAGTAAAATCTGGTCTTTTAGGAATTATTACCTATATAATGTCAAAACAAGGAAGCTGATGTGTAATCTCAAATTCCCAGCTGGTGCTGTTGGAAAATGTTGCGTGATAAGCTAGGAAAGAACCCATCACGCTACATTTTCCAAAGATTACCCTTAACCACATATCTATAATGTGGCCATAATTTTATTGGCGTAATTAAATTAAATATGTTTCTTTTTTCAATTTTATTAACTATATGTGATTAATTTAAAAACAGATTCTTTCAGGACCCATTAATCATAATGATTAATATTACTACTTCGGTTAACCTTGTTTATCAACAAAAGTAAAAGGGTCAACAATTTTGCCTTCGTGTATTCTGCAGGTCCTGCAATTTGCGGGTTCCTGGTCAGAATCCTGGTGTGTCACAAGAATACAGGGGATCTCCAATGACTGCACAATATCCTGTATGCAGTCCTTTACAATCGGGTATACCGTACTGTCCAGGGCCTGGTATGGTTCATCAAGAAGGAGGAGGACAGGATCAATAGCAATTGCTCTTCCCAGGGCAACAAGCTGCATCTGCCCACCTGAAAGCTTGTCCGCCTTGTAATCAAGGAGTTGATCAAGCTTCAACCGTTCGATTAATCCGGCCACTTTTCTATCACGGACTGACTTGTCCATTCCCTTGGCCCGTAATCCGTATGCAATGTTTTCAGATACGGTAAGGTGGGGAAAAACAGCAGAGTTCTGAAAAACATAGCCTATCTGGCGTTCTTCCGGAGGAATCGTTGTACCGTTGGCTGAATCGAACATTGTTTTTCCATCTGCCCTGATATACCCGTGATCCGGGATCATAAAGCCGGCCACTATGTTTAATATGGTAGATTTACCTGCCCCGTTATTCCCGGTGAGGATGAGGAACTCCCCCGGTTTTACGGTAAGGTTTACTGAAAGTTCATAATCACGCAATTGCCGTGACACTGAAATCTCAAGCAAGTAAACCCCGCCTTTTTGTGAGGATACTGATTATGACCATAATTCCGAATGATATTATCACGAGAAGTATTGAGATGGTGATTGCGGTATTGAAATCTCCCTGCATCGCACCGTAAATGGCAAGAGGCATCGTCTGGGTTACCCCGGGCAGGTTGCCTGCAACCATGATGGTAGCCCCGAATTCTCCAAGAGCACGTGCAAATGTCATAACTAATCCGGAAAGGAGGCCTTCAAACGTGAGGGGGAGGACAATCGTTGCGAACACAAAGAGTGGCGAGGCGCCCAGAGACCTGGCCGTCTGTTCATATGAAGGGTCCAGTTGTCCGAAGAGAGCTTTCGCCTGCCTGAGGTAAAACGGCGAGGCAACGAAGATCTGGGCCATAATAACGGCGATTATGGTGAATGCGATATCTATCCCAAACATATGGAGGTATTGCCCGAACATACCCATTCGTCCGTACAGCAGGAGCAACGCCAACCCGGCAACTGCCGGGGGGAGGACAAGTGGTAGGTCGATCAGGATATCCACAATATTTTTCCCCGGGTAATCCATCCGGGAGTGGAAATAGGCAGCGGGTGTTCCTACAATAACAATGACTCCCATGGCAATTGTTGAGGTTACCAGGCTTAGTACCAGTGCATCGATCACTTTTGGCTCTGTAAGTGATGAGATAAACTGTTCAGGACTGGAATGAAAGAACAGGGCAATAATAGGGAGTGCAAGATACGCTACCACCAATCCGATACTGGTAACGGCTACTATCAGGGCCAGTGATTTTGATATCCTGAGGTGAGTTGCCATGGATGCTTTCGTACCCCATAACTAAAGAGTTAATATATGTTAAAAATTAATTGAAAATATTATCCCGTTTAGGTCCCGTATGGACGGAATCCGAAATCAGAAAGGATCTTCTGGCCATCGGTTGAGAGCATGAAATCCTCAAAATTCTGGGCAGCTGCCTTATCTGCGGTCGAATTGAGAATACCGATGGTATAGATCTGGAGTATATTATCCTTTACGGGAATATTTATTGGACTCAGTGTCCCTCCTTTTGCAGCCTTATATGATGATTCATAAACAAATCCAGCGTCAACCTCTCCCAGTGCTACTTTGGTGACTACACCCGGTTCAGTAGTTTCCAGGGTCTTCACGTTCTTGTTAAGGTTCTCCTGCCATGTTTTATTGTAGGTGCTGTTGGCGAGTTTATTAATGATCTGCCGGGTATTCACGCCAACCGGGACTTCGGGGGTCCCCATTGCAATACGCTTCCCGGGTATGCCGAGATCAGCCAGTGATTTAATGTTCCCCGGGTTCCCTGCGGGAATAATTACGATAATATAATTGGATGTGAGGTTTTTGACCGTACTGTTAATGAGGTACCCTTCGCTTTTCAGGCCGTTTGTGTAGGTGTTGCTGGCGGAGATGAAAAGATCTGCATTGGCACCCTGTTCAATCTGCTGTTTCAGGACCTGTGTTCCGTCGAGATTAAATTTCACGGTATTTCCGGATGTATTATAGAATGTGGGTCCTATTTTATCGGAAGCACCAGATAATGATGCAGCTGTAAATGATATCAGTGTTTTTTGGATTGCCGGAGTCGTAGGTTTGACGGTTACGACCTGTGTGGGTGGCGGGGTTGTGACCCCGGTTGTTGGTGTGGGTGTTGTTGTGACCTGTGGAGGTGTGCCTGAGGTACATCCTGCAAATGCAAGAGCGATGCAGAGTACGACGCAAAGAATTGTGCCGGCAAGTAGTTTGTCATTTTTAATGGTCATAGCTTTCATTAATCCATGTGTCAGAGTATATTAAAACATTATTGATTTACTCTTCTAATTGTTTATAATATATAGTTGACATTTTTCATCAATCTGGTACCATGACAACTGGGGATCGCGTTATCTGAACAATCGGCTGATCACTAAAATCTAGTAGTTGCATCTTAAAAGAACAGAACTATATTTCTTATTCCTCGATTGATACGTTTAAATATGGCCTTCATTAAGTATGCATAGTGAAAACCATGAAAATTAGTGCACGAAATCAAATCCCAGGAACCGTGAAGATGATCAAGAAAGGTCCGGTCAGCACGGAAGTAGTTATTTCAATTGCCGGCGGCAACGAGATCGTTTCTTCCATTACTACCCACTCCGCAGAAACAATGAATCTGAAAGAAGGGTCTAAGGTCTATGCTGTCATGAAAGCCTCAGAAGTGATGGTTGGGATCGACTAAAACTTGTCATTGTTTGATTTTAACGGACATCTGGTCTTAATTAAACCGGGTTAGAACGAAACCGTAATAATGGCATTTGTAATCTTTTTTAGTGGGGAAGTACCCCACTGAAAAGATCTTTCCCTGTGGACTCCACAAACCTGGAGATACGGGCTTACCGAGGCCAAAATAAATTTTTCTTCTTATATGTTGAGCTGAATATTTTGGGCGTGATATGATCAAATCCGACCAGATCAATTCTCATTCGTGATTTCGTTTTCGATGATGTGTGTGATCGTACTTCTCATGACATTGCAGTTCACAAGTGAGTGCCCGGTACAAATGTTAACCTATTATATTAAATATATTTCTATTATTCACAATTATTAATTTACAACACTCTCCAGTTAGTTTAACTCAATATTATGAAGCGGGAAAAACCGCTGGGTCTGTGAATAGATTTAATTTTTATTAAAAGTACACATAGTATGCAATACAGATTGTCTGACGGAATAGAATCCGTTATGTGTTAAAATCAGCATTCAACTGCTGTATTCACCTGTTAGAGGTATAATATGCAGAATTCTCCTATTCAATCCTCAAACCTTACCGGGCAAACGATGGACACCGTGACACGTGAATATGAAATCGTTGATATCACCGAACATGGTGTTGAAAAAACCTGGGTTGAGGTATCGGTTGAGGATAGTGTCAACCTGTTACTGAATGGTATAAGAGTTGCAAGTCTGACACTGACATCAAAAGACCTTGAGGCCTATGCCTATGGCTATTGTATCTGTGAGGGTCTCGTCACCTCTATCAATGATATCACGGGTATCACAATAGACCCTCCAAATATCTCAGTAACCGTTTCCAATCCTGCATATGATCCGTCGTCAGGAAATACCGAAATCCGGAGCTCGGGATGTGTCGGTGTAAAAACTACCTGGGAATTGTTGACTGAGCCACTTCCCGATGGCCTTTGTGTAGATTTACAAACGATATTTGATGCGATGGAAAAGATCCGCCACCTTTCAAAGACATGGAGAATTACCGGGGGTACACACTGTTCGGTGATCCTGGATGAACATGGCGAGATCAAATCTGCGATGGAAGATATGGGGCGGCATAATTCGGTTGATAAAGCGGTGGGAAGGGCATTACTCGATGGTATAGACCTTTCACGGTGTTTCATGGTAGTTACAGGGAGATTACCTGCCGGGATGGTGGCAAAGGCATACCGGGCAGGTATTCCCATATTGGTGAGCAATACATCGCCATTTTCAACGGGGATCTGCCTTGCACGCCAGGTGAATATGACGCTTGCAGGGTTTGCAAGGCCCCCGAGAATGATGATCTACAGTGCCCCGGACCGGATAAACATTCCTGAATCGCTCTACCAGTGAAAAAGAATCATCCTTTTATTTTATCGTAATATCCCTTTGATCCACAGGCCGCACATTTGTTATTCTCAAGCATGTAATCCGGGACCATATCTCCGCATTCAGGACAGGTAACGGAATTCCATTTTTGTTTCTGCGACGTTTTTACGATTACCCGCTCGAAAGAGAGGATATTCCTGCCGGCCGTGAAAATTTCTTCCTGGAGTAGTTCAGCCATGGTATGCCTGTCATACACGGGTGAATTAATAAACCAGGTATTGATTGTTTTATAGTCCTCCAGTTTTTGCGAATCAACAAAAACACGTACCGCATCAATAGCGGCCTCTTTTGAACTGATATTCATGGTAATTGCAAACTTACCGATGGGTAGTACCTGGAGCCGCTTGTTCCCGGTTGTGCAGTGGGCGATCGCCTGAATGGCATCGGGGAGACATTTTGGTGTTTCACAGACTGCGAATAATTTCTCGTCCGGTGTCGTCCCGAGGAGTTCAAGTGCGTAATCCACCATTATCGCTCCAATGAGCACTCCCGGTGCAGGGTAACTATGGAGGGTAACGGTGCCCTGGACATAACTTTGTAATTTTGAATTTATTCTCGCCTTATCCATTATTGCTGCCAGATTACTGGAATTATCTGTATGGGCCGTCATTCGTATCAGTATAAGGTACTATTTTGTAATGTTATTAATGGTGGTTTAAGGTTAAACTGAACTTATTAATGCAACTAATCCATTCAACCGGTTTTGATGCCCCAGTATAAATTCAGAAACACCGGTGGCCGGTACAACTCGGAAAATGGTTGAATCAGAACAATTCTCCTTCCGAAACGAATTGTTTTTCTCAACAGGTAGTTGGCATGGTCCCTAGCACCTGTCAAGGGTGTAAAGTAAATATAGTTTACATCACCCACCACTAATCATCAATTATTAAGAAAAATTCAGAAATATTATATAAGCTCCGGGACAAGAAAGTTAGGTTAGAAGTTTTAATAGAAAAAAATTAACCTATTAATGTTAACAAACAAGTGACAAACCAGGAGATTTTGGATGAGTGAAGTTAAACAGAATATGAAATACGTGGCGACGACCTGCCCCTATTGTGGTGTTGGTTGTGGCCTGAACCTCGTCGTCGTTGATGGGAAATGTGTTGGGGTCGAACCATACAAGCGTTCACCGGTCAACGAAGGTAAACTGTGCCCGAAAGGGATGACCTGCTGGGAACCCGTTCACAACCCGGACCGCCTTACAAAACCGTTGATCAAGAAAAACGGCAAATTCGAGGAGGCCACGTGGGACGAGGCCCTGGACCTGATTGTCAGGAAGTTTACGGAGATCTCCGATAAGCTCGGACCGAAGGCGCTTGGTTTCCAGAGCTCGTGCCGTACTATCAACGAGGACTGCTACGCACTGCAGAAGTGGGCCCGAGCCGGGTTCCTGACGAACAACGTCGACAACTGCGCCCGCATCTGCCACGGACCTTCGGTCGCAGGGCTATCACTCTCGTTTGGTTCCGGTGCAGCGACCAACCCGTTCGAGGATGTCCTTAACTCCGACCTGATCGTCGTATGGGGCTCGAATGCGGTCGAAGCACATCCGCTTGCCGGTCGTCGTATTACGCAGGCAAAAATGAAGGGGACACCGATCATTGTCGTTGACCCGCGCTACAGTGCAACGGCACGGCTTGCGGACGAGTGGATCCAGTTCAATCCATCTACCCACATTGCGCTCGCCAACTCCATGATGTACTGGATCATCAAGGAAGGCCTTGAGGACAAGGAGTTCATCAAGAACCGTACCAAGGGCTACGAGGACCTGAAGAAGACTGTCGAGAATTATGCCGATGTCGAATCAATCCATGGTGTCCCGCTCGAGAAGGTCAAGGATTTTGCCCGCAAGTATGCAAATGCAAAGAATGCGGTCATCATCTACTGCCTCGGCATCACCGAACTGACTACCGGTACCGATAACGTCCGTTCGATGGGTAACTTATCGATGCTCACCGGTAACATAGGTCGCCCTGGTGTAGGTGTGAACCCGCTCCGTGGCCAGAACAATGTACAGGGCGCATGCGACATGGGTGCATACCCGAACGTCTTCTCCGGGTACCAGCCTGTTGCACTTCCCGCCAACCGTGAAAAGATGGAGAAGCTATGGTTCCTGAAGGAAGGTTCCCTGCCCGACTGGTACGGCGTGACCTTAACCGAGCAGATCAACCAGTGCGGCGACCCGATCAAGGCGCTGTATTTCATGGGTTTAAACCCCGTAGTCTCCTACCCGGATTCCAACCATGTGATGAGACAGCTTGACAAACTCGATTTCTGTGTAGTACAGGATATTTTCTGGAATGAGACTTGTGAGTATGCGGATGTGGTCCTTCCAGGTTCCTGTTTTGCAGAAAAGGACGGGACTTTTACCAGCGGTGAGAGGCGGGTCAATCGCGTCCGGAAGGCGGTCGATGGCCCCGGAGAGTCGAAGCTTGACTGGGAGATAATTGGTCTCCTTGCCAAGAAGATGGGCCTCAAGGGCTTTGACTGGAAGACCGGAAAGGACGTCTGGGACGACATGCGGGCGTGCACTCCCGGCCAGTTCGGTGTAACCTATGAGAAGATGGAGAAGCCTGAATCAGTCCACTGGCCCTGCCCGACCATCGAGCACCCCGGGACACCAATCCTCCATCGGGAGAAGTTCGCAGCAGCCGATGGTCTTGGGACATTTTTTGGCCTGGAGTATCGTCCACCCGCGGAAGTTGCGGATGCCGAATATCCATACACGCTCATGACCGGTCGTGTGATCTTCCACTACCATACGAGGACACAGACCGATCGATGCAAGGTGTTGCACTACGAAGTGCCCGAGTCCTTCATCGAGATGAACGCGGAGGATGCAAAGGAACTCGGTATCAAACAACACGAGAAGATCAAAGTACGCAGCCGCCGAGGTGAAATCGAGACCATTGCACGGGTGAGTACTGGTCTCGCTCCAAAGGTGCTGTACATGCCAATGCACTTCCATAAGGGGGCAAACACCCTCACCAATACGGCCCTTGACCCACTATCCAAGATGCCGGAACTCAAGCACTGTGCCGTTGCTATTGAAAAGATCCAGGTGGTAAAATAACATGGCCGCAAAAGGTGACATGGTCTATGCGTGGACCACGAATGCCGACCTCGCAAAGAAGGCGGAATGTGGAGGGGCCGTTTCTGCACTCCTCAAGTATGCCCTTGAGAGCAAGACCGTTGACGCGGTCCTTGCCGTTAAGCGGGGCGTTGATGTCTATGATGCAGTCCCTGTAATTATCACTGACCCGAAGGATATCGACCAGACTGCTGGATCACTACACTGTGGTACGCTCCTGATGTCGAAACTGATCAAGAAATATCTGAACGGGGCATGGGGCAAGAAGATTGCAGTCACGGTAAAGGGCTGCGATGCAATGGGGATGTACGAGCTTGCAAAACGCCAGCAGATAGATCTTGATAATATTATCATGATCGGGGTAAATTGTGGTGGGACTGTAAGCCCTGTCCTTGCAAGGAAAATGATACGGGAGAAGTTCGATGTTGACCCCGAAATTGTACACAAGGAGGAGATCGACAAAGGGCAGTTTATCATCGAATACGAAGGTGGGCACAAAGGCATTTCCATCGATGAGCTCGAGGAAGCCGGTTTTGGCCGTCGCTCCAATTGCCGTCGCTGCAAGATGAAAATCCCCCGCCAGGCAGATCTCGCCTGCGGTAACTGGGGTATCATTGGTGATAAGGCAGGAAAAGCAACGTTTGTTGAAGTTTGCAGTGAAAAGGGAGCTAAACTGTTGAGTGCGGCGGTAAAAGCCGGTGCAGTCGCAACCGAGCAGGCAAACCCGAAAGGCATCGAAATCAGGGCAAAAGTAGAAGGTGCTATGTTCAAGCTCGGGGACAAGTGGCGAAAACATGACTTCACAGCACTTGGGGAGGGCAAGGTGCGCCTTACGAAGATCGTGAAAGAAACCTCGCGGTGTATCAAGTGTTACGCCTGTATTGAAAACTGTCCGATTTGTTACTGTGTGGAATGCAGTACAAAGAAACCGTACCTTGTGGCACCGGGAGAACTCCCCGTCAATTTCATGTTCCACATGATCCGGTTCGCCCATATATCAGATTCCTGTGTCAATTGCGGGCAGTGTGAAGAGAACTGTCCCATGGAAATACCGAATGCCCTCTTCATGCACTCCCAGCAGGTTGAAATGGAGAAGATGTTTAACCACGTTCCAGGGGTCAGCATGGAGTTACCAGTACTTGGATTTGCAGAAGAACCGACAGAACGTGAAAGGCTGGCTAATACCGGGTCGGACCAGATCTTTGATAATGTGTTCAACCCCGGAAAAAACTAATTTTTTTATGGAAAATCTTAGGAATTCAGGCGATTCTTTTTAAAACAGCATAAAAAAAATAGGTGTTGGACAAACGGTCCACCACCTCACCATTCAAAATATGGTCCTTTTGTTATACATCGTCTTTCCGGCGTTTCCAGACATAGAGCACCCAGAGGAACGAAGCCAACGTTGCTACGATTGTCGAGAGGCCAAGCAGGGGTATATACCACCACTGTTCTGCCATCGTGCCTTCCATTACCCCACTGCCTGCAATTGTCGCTATGGTATTCGGGACAAGGAATGCCGTACCGAGCACCGTTAAGTAGGCAGTCACCAGGGCAAACCGGTTATTAAGGCTCTGTAGCTGGTTATTGTAAATACTCTGCATCACTTCGAGGCCGGATGCGAGTACATTTGACATCTGCTCGGACAGTTCGATATGGCGGTCGATGCTGTTCGAAAGTATTCCAATCCTTCCAAGGAGGTGTTCGTCGTCGGTGATAAGGTCCGAATCGCCGTAACGGAGCGATTCTGTTACGTCCTTCGTTGCCCAGAGGACATTCAGGTAATTGATCAGGATATGCTTCATATTGTAGATGTCACGGGCGATCTGTTGCCGGCCCATTTTTTCCTCGATCAATGACTTGCTGATGCTGTCCCCGTGTGCTTCTATTCCACGGAGAAACTCAAAATTACGGTCGTTATTTTCATCAATGATCCGTTCAAGGACAAGCGTGATACTATCCGGGGTATTGTCAGCATTCAGTTTTTTCAGGAAGGGCTGGGCATACCGGGAGAATTTAAGAAGCCTGTTGATGTCCTCGTTATGCACCGTGACAATAGTATTCCCTTTAATCAGGATGATAATCGGGCGAACAATAATGTCGGTCTCGGTCATCGCAACAGCGGGGAGCATGATCCCGAGCTCGTCATCGTAGTCCTCGTACGAGGAATAGAACCCTGAAAAAAGTTTCTGGTAGTCAACCCTCTGGAATCCCATGGCAGGGCCGATACACTCTATCTCCGTTTCCAGCTCCTTCGTGGTGAAGTCGACCCAGGCAACTGAGGCATCACGAACCGCATCCAGGTACTGTTTTGGTGACTGGTTGACTATTTTATCGGTCAACCCTCCCCGTTTAAGAGTTACGCAAAAGCTGGGGCCATTTGTTATGGAACAAAACAAGGGTATTTCCGGCATTTCCATTATAATTTCAGGTGTATCCATGGTTCACTTCACCCCCCATTCCCAATAAGAAATAATCTCCGTTTAAAGTTGCTTTTTAAGCCATATATAAATAACATCATTACCATGCTCTGACCGGGATCTCTTTTATTTTACCTATCCTCCGCGAAAAAAAAACCGTCAAAATTAGGAAATCGCAATCTTAACGAGTGTAATTTACAAAAAAGAGAAAAATGAGGGTACCCATCAGGCCTTTTGAACGGGTGGCATGAGGGAATAGGGGACATTTCCACGTCCTAATGGTGGATCAACTGGTGTCAGGCCGTTATCCTTCAGGATTGCCTTGCCGCTATCTCCGAGGAGCAACTGGATCCACTGGAGACCACCGTCAGGATTAATCGCAACTAATGGGACGGTAATAGCGTACTCAGTTTTTACACCCGTCGTTGCATTAGTCTGGCTTGCAAATTTGACATAATATTCCGCATATTTCGGGTACATCTGTGTTTCGAGGACCGTTGGATCTGCGACTGCAATGGCGTCAGCGGTCTCACCGTTCTTCGTGATCTTGGTAACCATGGTGCTGGTTGGACCGAAATAGACCTGGACATCGGTGTCAGGGTATTTTACCACATAGAGGTTTGCAAGTTTTACGAAGGCAGGCGAGAGTCCCTTGTCACTGAAGATAACCAGTGGTTTTGTTGCAACTGCCGGAGTCGTGTAATCCACCGCTATACCAGTGGGTATGCCTTTGGGCACCCCTGCGGTTATTGGTGTAAAGAGGCTCTTGTTGTACTTATCCTTTCCATAGGCTGCAATTGCTGCCTGGGTATCAGGTGCAATCAGGAAATTAACAAAGTCATTGGCAGCGTTGATCTTTTCAACCGGCTGTTTCGGGTTGTATACGGTCATAACGCTGTAGACATTCAGGAGTGAGTCGCCCTGTGTAACAATCGGGTCAAGTTTGAGTTTTCCCTTGTAGGCGAGGTACGTCCCTTCGTCGGTGATGGTGTATGCCCCTTTCTCACTGGCCATCTGGAGCGTCTCTCCCATGCCCTTGCCAGCTTCTACGTACCATTTCCCTGAGTTCTGGACGTCCTTTGCATAGTTTAGCTTATCATTTGCCCAGATCCTCTTTTCTGCTGAATGAGTGCCGGACCCGTCACCTCTTGAGACGAATGCAACGCCCGCGGTATTGTTCTTCCCGTCAGCCCTGATCTTAGCAAACGCTGCTTCGGGGGTCATACCCTTGATACCTGCAGGGTCATTGGGTGGTCCAACGATAATGAAGTAATTGTCGGCAAAGGTGCGGCGGTTTAGCCCGGTACCGTTCTCCATGAACGCCATTTCGCTTGCCGGGTCATGTACGAGCAGGATATCTGCATCGCCGCGTTTTGCAAGTTCGATGGCCTTTCCGGTCCCTTGCGACGTGATCTTCAGTTTGTCGCCGGTCTGTTTTTCAAACATCGGCTGGAGATAATCGAGGAGTCCTGTATCATAGAGGCTCGTTGTCGTGGCGACCAGCAGGGTCTGTGGAGGCCCTGTTGGTTTTGCCGTGGTTGGTACCGCGGTAACTACCACTGTAGCGACCGTTGTGCTAACCGGCTGGGTTGTGGTCACGGTTGCAACAGGTGTTGTCGGCTGGGTTGCGGGTGTAGTACCGGTACAACCGGCAAAGCCTGCCGTTGCAACGAGCAACACCATCATGGCAACGATGAGTACATAATGTGAATTCTTGGTCATAGTACGATCGATAAAATTATAGGATAACGTGATATGAATGTTTTCATTTACGATTTCCTAATATCGCAACATATACCTGGCATCAGTATCCGGTCAAGATCACAGGGGCTTAGTATATCTCCGTTTTCGAATAAAAAATAATATTTAATGGAAATTATTCAACTGTTTGAAATGATCTGAAAAAAGAGAAAAATGAGATTGACCGTCAGCCCTTTACCACGGGTGGCATTAGGGATGACGGGACGTTTCCAAATCCGGTCGGCGGGACGATGGGTGGCAGGCCGTTCCCGTTCAGGATTGCCTGGCCGTCACTGCCGAGGAGCAGCTGGATGAACTGGATACCCGCAGACGGGTTCACAGCAACGGTTGGGACGGTGATACCGTACTCAATCGGTATTCCTGTCTCAAGGGTCGTTCCTGTACCGAGAGTCCGCTTAATCTTTACCGTGGCATACTTATCAGCCATTGCCGGGTTAGAGAGATCCATCTCAGGGGGCAGTGAGATATATGATACCTTGTTCTCAACAGCCGTGTTCATGTAGCCGAGGTAATAATCTGCGCTCCCTGCTTTCAGGAGGTCAATCGGTTTCGGACCGGTCGCAGCAATAATCAGACCTTTTCCGTCAGGGGTTGCATTTGTCACATCGATTACATATGCACCGTCTACAGCGGAAGTCGTAATCTTGCTGTGTGAGCCTATGATGGTGCTGAAGATATTATCAAGACCATAATACCGCTCTGAAAGCTTAACGGTCTGGTATGCACGGTATCCGCCGGGGTCTGTGTTCGGGTCACTGGTGACAACCCTGACGCCATCTCGCTCGAGGATCTTATACCAGTTGTCGGATGTGATCTCGTTTGCATACTGACTCTGGTTCGTGTACATCAGGACCATTGAGTTCTTTGCAAATTTCACGTAATAATCCGCATATTTCGGGAACATCTGCTTTGGAATAAGCACAGCATCGGCGCTTCCAAGGATGTCAGATTTCTCACCATTCTTCGTGATCTTGTCAATCATGGCGCTGGTTGCACCTGAATAGATCTGCACATCAGTGTCAGGGTGAGCTTTTACATAGAGTACCGCAACCTTGGTGAACGAGTTCAGGAGGCTTCCTGCATTGAAGATGATCAACGGTTTTGTCGCGACTGCAGGTGTGGTGTAATCAACAGCGATACCGGCGGGTATACCTTTTGGCACTCCTGCGGACATCGGGGTGAAGAGGCTCTTGCCATACTTGTCCTTTCCATAGGCTGCAATTGCTGCCTGGGTACTAGGTGCTATCAGGAAATTGACAAAGTCATTTGCAGCGCTGATTTTTTCAGCTGGTTGTTTTGCGTTGTAAACGGTCATAACGCTGTATACATTTAAGAGAGAATCGCCAGTTGTAATAATCGGCTCAAGGTTAAGTTTTCCCTTGTAGGCGAGGTAAGTCCCTTCATCGGTGAGGGTATACGCTCCCTTCTCGCTTGCCATCTGGAGCGTCTCTCCCATGCCCTTTCCAGCCTCTACATACCATTTTCCTGAGTTCTGGACATCCTTTGCATAGTTGTACTTCGCATTGGCCCAAATCCTCTTCTCGGCCGACTGGGTACCGGAACCATCTCCTCTTGAGACGAAAGCCACTCCGGGTGTCCCCTTCTTACCTTCAGCCATGATCTTGGTGAAAGCGGCTTCAGGAGTCATTCCCTTGATACCGGCAGGATCGCTTGCAGGTCCGACAATCTCGAAGTAATTGTCCGCAAAGCTCCGGCGGTTCAACCCTGTACCATTCTCCATGAACTGCATTTCGCTTGCCGGGTCATGGACGAGAAGAATGTCCGCGTCACCACGTTTTGCAAGTTCAATCGCTTTCCCGGTCCCCTGCGACGTGATCTTCAGTTTGTTTCCGGTCTGGTTTTCAAACATCGGCTGGAGATAATCGAGGAGCCCGGTATCATAGAGACTCGTTGTTGTAGCGACTAACAAGGTCTGTGGAGCCCCCGTTGGTTTTGTCGGTGTTGAGACAGCTGTCACTACCTGTGTGGTGACCGGTGTGCTAACCGGCTGGGTGGTGGTCACGGTTGCAACAGGTGTTGTCGACTGGGTTGTGGGTGAAGTACTGGTACAACCGGCAAAGCCTGCCGTTGCAACGAGCAACACCATAAGGGCAACAATGAGTACATAGTGTGAATTTCTGGTCATAGTACGATCGTTAAAACTGTAGGATAGGACGATATGAATGTATTCATTTAACATTTTGTTAATGTAAACCAATTGTAAAACCACTTGGAGTATCAATTGGAGTTCCAGTTGGTAGAGTGGAGAAGGGGTCCACTGACGGTAACAATCTGCCAGATACCGGATAGTCGGGGATACCCGGATTTCTCTATTCATTCGCAATTTTAGGAGCTGTATATAATCTAACGGTGGATATTTGTCCTGTGGTTTTTTACTATCCGGGTGTATTATTAATAAAGGAACATAGGGAGAGGATCCTGATTGAAAGCGATTCATATCGTCGGACATTCCGGTTCAGGTAAAACAACTTTCATTACCAGGCTGGCCGTTGAATTACAAAAACTTGGTACTGTTGCGACCATCAAGCATCTCGGGCACCATACCTACGCTCTTCCGGAAGGAAAGGATACCACGCTCTTCTTTGAATCAGGAGTGAAGAGTTCTGAAGGCATTGACACTGAAAAATCTGTTATCCTGATCCGTGACCCGGACCTGCTTCATTCCCTCTACCGGCTGGCAGACCTCGGCACGGACTTCGCAATTATTGAGGGTTTCAAATCAATAGAAATTCCTGGTATTGTATTCGGGGACCTTCCCGCTCCAAACGCACTGATGACTGATCCCACGATTGAACAGGTCATCCGGGATATCCGGATTTTCCCTGAGATCCAGACTAAAAACAGCCAGGATGAGAAGATCCGGGTGGAATGGATGGAAAAGAATTCAATCCCTCCGGAATGTATGCAATGTCCTAAAGATTACAAAACCTGCCAGGGGGATAAACAAAAATCAGGGAGATCAGAAAAAAATCCTGGCATGATGAGCGATAATCGTGGTGTCATTGTATCGTTAACCGCGGGAATCAGTTTTCCGGCCGGGATTGGTGGCGGTGGGTACGAAAAACTTGCTGCATTGACCGGGAATATCAACAGGGAGCGGACCATTGCCGGAGCCAGCGTTCTCACATCGGTAGCGATAAGGAACCGGTTGATCCCGCCTGGACCTGAAGAGATCTATGTAACGGCAATATCCTCAGGTTTCCGCCCGGGAATTGTCGCGATTTCACAGATTTGCCGTGAACTGAAGGAAAAAGTGGCACCCCTCGGGGCGGTACTAACCGGGATTGATTAACCCGTCTTCTTTTACGTATTCATCAGACTTCAATGCATGTCGTTTCTATGAAAATAGTTCTATCCTGAACACATTCATTGTAGTATCCCTACACGGTAGCCAGGAGATCTGATGTTCTCACCGGTGGAACGGCTGGTAGTATGATATAGCAACAACCTGGTACCATTGTAGTGTAATCGATCAGGCTGAGGTTCATTTGAACAGTAATTATCTGCCTGTTCAGTATTTCACCAAATAATTGTAAAAATCAAATCCACAATCAAGGGGTCTCTGAAATGTACATGCGAATAAACGGAGCTGAAGTCCCATCCGCCAGTGCTGGATGGCGGGACGTACTAAATCCGGCGACTGGTGAGGTAATCGATAACGTTCCGGACGGAACGCCTGAAGATGTAAGGGGGGCAGTAGAATCTGCAGAATCAGCATGCCGGAAATGGTCAGAAAAAACCATGCGGGAACGTGGTGTCCTTCTTTTCCACGCAGCTTCAAGGGTCCGGGATGATCATAAGCGACTCGCCCGGCTCCTTACCATGGAACAGGGAAAACCCCTTCGGGAAGCAACTGATGAGGTCCGGGGTTTTTGCAATATCCTTGAATTTTATGCCGGCCTCTCCTCGCAGCCTGCGGGAGATGCGGTCCACCTGGGCAGCCAGGGTGACTGCATGGTAGTCCATGAACCCCTGGGGGTCTGCGGGGCAATCATTCCCTGGAACATGCCGGTTCTTATTATGGGCTGGAAGACCGCACCGGCATTACTCGCCGGAAACACCATGGTTATGAAACCTTCATCAACAGCACCCCTGACTGTTCTCTCAATCTCCAAAATCCTCGAAGAAGCCGGCCTCCCTCCAGGGGTATTGAATATAGTTACAGGAAGTGGTGGCTCTGCCGGGGAAGCGATCATTACTCATCCGTCAGTACAAAAAGTCTCATTCACCGGCAGTTGTGCGACCGGGTGCCGCATCAGGGAACTTGCAGGATCCCGTAGCAGGGACCTGGTCCTGGAACTTGGCGGGTCAGACCCGATGATCGTCATGAATGATGCAGACGTGCCGAAAGCGGTTGAGGGTGCGTTGCGGGGTCGGTTCTACAACGCGGGACAGGTATGCACCGCGGTAAAACGACTTTTCGTGCATAAGGATATTGCCGAATCATTTATCCGCCAGTTAAAAGGGCGTGTTGAATCGCTTCAAGTGGGGAACGGGCTTGATCCCCATGTAGAAATGGGTCCCCTCAACAACCGGCAGCAGTATGATGCCCTGTCAGGGATTATGAAATCCGTCAGCGAGAATGGGGAAGGTACTATTCTCACCGGTGGAAGTCCGTTAAAGGGAGGGGGATATGATAAGGGGTATTTCTTTGGGCCTACCCTGGTTGGGGATGTTGCAGATGACTCGTCCCTGTTGACCGGGGAAATATTCGGCCCCATTCTCCCCATCGTGGTGTTTCCTGACCTCGATAATGCCATTTCACAGGCGAACCTGAGTCCCTATGGGCTTGGGGCCTCGGTATGGACGAGTGACCTTGGAACAGTGAAGCGCGTATTTCAGGACGTGCATGCAGGTATTGTCTGGGTAAACCGGCACGTTACGGTACCCCCGGAAATACCGTTCGGAGGGACAAAGGAAAGCGGGACCGGACGGGAAAATGGTTACCGGGCATTGCAGGGGTATACCCGGACAAAGACCCTGTTCCTCGGGTGGTGATGGGAGGTCAGCGAGGGCACCACCGGTAGATTCTCTCCACCGGGCCCAATAAATGTTCAATACATTCCTTCAACATAAGGGATAAATAAATGTGCTTAAAAACGGTGGGATTTGGAATCCGGCTCTAAATTTTTTCGGAAGTAAATCGGTGTGCATTTATAATATATCAGATGATATATCTGGCTGGAGAAATTTACATGAGCTGGATTAAAGTATCTTCGTTATTACTAGTCTTTGTCATTGCAGTGGTCATGATTACCGCTGGTTGTACCTCGACCCCGCCCGCAACAACCCCGACCACTACCGTTTCAACACCCGTTGCAACGCCGGTCCCGACAACCCAGGTTGTAACAACAACCTCTGCCCCCGCTGAAATTACCAAACCTGTCACGGTGAATGCATCTGCACAGAATGCAACGGTTAAGACCCCGGTGACAAATCTTTCAGCTACAAACAAGACCACCTCCAACCTGACCGCGTCCAATGTTACCGCATCAAATGGTACAAAGGTCAACAACACAACTGTGAAAAAGTAATTTTTATCATGAGACAGGGCCCTTGAAGGCCCTTTTATTATCTTCTTATTAATTGAGGTGGACGATTTCGCACTGTGGAATGACCGCAGTTGGTTGAAGTTTTTCAATCAATCCTGCCCGGGTCCTGATCTATCTTGGTAGGACAATTAACCTCAGTCATCAAAGATCTCCAGAAAACAGGCCTGATCCACCGGGAAGCATTTTCTGAAATACCCCCGCGGGTTGAATATTCTCTGACAGAAGATGGAAAACAACTGTGTGTGAAGCAATTATCCCTTTGATTCAATGGGCTGAGAAGAGGGATAACCTCCATTCGAAGACCTGCACTGCCACATGCCAGAGTACCTGTTGTCCGTCTAAACGAGTGGGACCTCGATAATAACCATGGAATATGGTAATTACAGGCTTACGGCAGGTTGACCGATCAAGTCAGATAAATATTAAAAGTACGTTTTTTTATTGAATACTTAAAGTAACCATTACATGCCATTGAAATAGTACATCAAAAATCATCTGTGATTATGATCTAGCTGTTCAAATCATAAAAAAATATTGAAGTCAGGATCCCCCTGCCTTACCTGCATTCAAACAAAGATATAGCGCCGCACCCGGTTACGATAATCCAGATATTCCTGCCCAAATACCTTGTGCATCTGGTTCTCCTCCGCAAGTACTATGAAATGGTGGATAGATATGACGAATGCTGCAAGTAATATCACAACCGGGTCCATAGTATAGAGGCCGGATGCAATCAGCGTTGCATACATACCGATGTACATCGGATTTCTGCTCAACCTGAATAACCCGTCGACCCTGAGACTCGTGTGTTCCTTTGCGGTCCCCAGGCGGAACGAACTTCCCATTTCGAACCTTCCGATATATAAAAGTACAAATCCGAAAAACCATAATGCCAGGCCTGTTACCTGGAGGAACGGGGGCACTTCAAAAACCGTCATACCGATTCCCCAGATCTGAAGGACCATCGCCCCCCAAAGGGCAAGAATCGAGTATTTACTGATATAAAACAGGGTCCTGTTTATTGGGGCCTCACCGTCCTGTTCAACATTGTTACGCAGAAATAACGCCCCTCCGCCGAATAAAACAGCCAGGAAGCCAAGGGGAAGGATAGTTGCTACAATAGCCGCAATCATGTCAGTCTCACCAGAATTCGTCCTATTCTCCCTCCATTAGGAGATCTTGTAAAATCCCCGGACCAGGAACCAGATCCCCATGAGAATGAGGAATCCGGCAATGGCATACGGCCAGATTGCGGCTGGCGCCAGAACAAACCCGATCCCGATAAAGACCAGGAAGGCACCGATTAGAAGCAATGTCACATCCGTGCTTTCCGGCAGCACCCCCTCACTCATCTGTTGTTTCCTGAATATGGGAAACAGTCCCGAACCAAGAAATCCGAGTCCAAGGCCAACAAGGAATCCGGAACCAACGTTATCTACGAGCATGCCCACGCCGAGTCCGATAAGGATACCGGCAGGGATGATGAATCCGTAAGGTTTGTGTTGTTCTCCGGATTCCTTCAGCCCGCTCTTCATTTCTATCCGCTTTGCATCTGTGATTTCAGTACAACTGTCTGTTTTCATCCAATCATTCCTCATGGAACTACAATAAAGAAAAGGCAGGATATGACGATATGAATTGAGCCGTACATGTATGGTCATATTTATATCACATCCATACACCAGATCGGGTTGTATGAAGAAAATGACGGTCCGGCTTTCCGGGGATCTTTTCGATTACTGTAAATCGTACGGCCAGGTGATCGAAAGGTTCGAGGTGATCTCCCTCTTCAACATGGTTGACGATATTCACAGCGAGGTGTGCAAGTTTACCATAAGGGAAGGTGTCCCGGTCGATCAGATCCAGTGCAATTATGTGTCGAATCTCCTGGTGCTTCAGAACAAGGGTCGTGAATATACCTGCCTCATAAAGGGGACGTTTTCTGAAGATATTACACGATTTCTCCAGACATATGGTTCAAAATTTGAGCCACCTGTTGTCTTCGAGAACGATTGCCTGACATTCAATATGGTCGGGACCCCGGAGGATTTCAATACGTTCGTTTCCGATGCCGCCGAGAAAGGATGGGGTCTTGAGATCCTATCGGTCTGTGATTATAATCCCGATGTCAGCGGGGTCTTTGATGTCCTCACACCCCGGCAAAAGAAGATCCTGATCGAATCCTATCGCCTGGGGTTTTTCGATCAACCCCGCCGGCTCAACGCGGGCGAGCTCGCAGAAAAGATGGGAATTAATAAGAGCACGCTGCTCGAACACATCCACAAAGCGGAGAAACGCCTCATTGGACAAATCATTGCCCAGGTCGCATGAGCCACCTGATATCACTGTTTTCAGGTCACCAATCATTTTCTGGACATGTGGTCGGCCTCAATTTATAGAAAATTTTGATAATTACCCTGTAAATTATCACTCGTTGGAAGAATCCTCTCTACAACATTCTAACATTTTATGAAAATCATGAAACTGTTTGCAGAACACGGTACATGCATTCCTGAGCTCTTCCTCTCCTTTGTTCGTTAAGGAATACTCCTTGTTGTCATCGGAATCAATGAGCCCGTCTTCTTTGAGTTCTTTTAATACCGGATAAATTGTCCCCGGGGATGGTTTTGACCCCCTTCGTTTCTCAAGCTCTTTTGCGATCTGTGCGCCATTCATCTTGTGATGTTTCAGCATCCAGAGTACAAGATATGACAAAAATCCTCTCATATCGCAGCAGTGGCACATCGTATCTTTCCCAATGTTTAAGATCTTATAGAGTTATTGGACAACCGATAACAAAATTCTATCTATCGGGTAACCGATACATTTTTTACCATATATCGCATAACCGATATTGGACATACGATATGTCCGGAGTATACACTATGAAATGGAATGAAATGAAAGTCGAAGTCGACGGAAAAGTTGTATGCAAAGCGACGAAAGATGACAAGGGAGTCCACATCGACTGTTCCGAGGACTGCAAGAAGATTTGTGAAGAGTTCAAGTGCGGACACGGGTGCTGCTAATCAGGCACCTTTAAAAATTTTTATTTAGACCAAATTATCGTTTATTGTCTTGCTTTTGCTTCATCCTGGCAATCAAATCAAGCATTTTCTGCTTTGTAAGACGTTCCTTCTCGTCTTCCGGCTCAGCCCAGGGCTTTGTCACAGTCCACGTAAGTTTTCCACTTAACGGTGGCTCCGGATATGCACCGGGATCATAGAGTGAATACACTCCAAACGGAACCGGGGCTTCCTGGTAACAGGCTTGTGTCGCCTGCCTGAGAACTTCTTCATTGTTAAACTGGCAGTCGACCAGGGTAACTTGTTTCCGTAACCGGTCAATGAATTCAATGGGGACATTGTAGAGCGTCGGGCTCAAAGCCCCGGTCCCGATAATCCGTTTCTTTTCATCTACACCATTGGAAAACAATGCCTTGATTGCTTCTCCCGTCCGATGTCCCGCAGATTCAGGGCCTCCGAGAACCAGGTACCGGATATTTGTATTCGAAACAATGTTACAGATAATCTTCTCAATTCCGATATTTGCTGTTTGTACAGTCCCGGATATCGCAGCACCTGTATCTACGCCAACCCGCACAAGACGTTCAATTTCAGGTGGGATTTTATCGGCATCAGTATTAAGGATAATCACTACAGCTACCGGTGAGAAATCATTTCCACGGAGATATCTCCCCTCTTCCGGAGGGTATTGGGGATGTGGTTTTACCTTCAGCATCTTTTCCTCGTTACACAAATTTACGTTCGATTGTCCACTTCTCCAAAGGTCCTGTCTATCCACGATATAATTTCATCCCGTATCATACGAAACCCGGCAAGGACCTCTTCATCAGTCCCGGTAAGTCCTGATGGATCGGGGAAGCTGAAATGGATCTCCTCATGTTTCCCGGGGAAAAACGGGCAAAATCCCTTTGCAGAATCACATACCGTGACAACAATGTCAATCGGGGTGTGGTAAAACTCATCGATCATCTTAGACCGGTGTGAGGAAATATCGATTCCAATCTCATTCATAACGGCAATTGCCACCGGATGAACCCTCGTTACTTCTGTCCCGCCACTAAATGCTTCGAACCTGTCTCCGTAGCGTGCTCTCAGGTATCCCTCGGCCATCTGAGATCGGGCGGAGTTGTGGGTGCAAATAAACAGGAAACGTTTCTTTCCGGTCATGAACATCCCTCCTCGCACATCAGGGATTTGTCTCCCCCATACCACCAGGTCTTCAGCCATAATGCTACATTGACAAGTCCGATCATTACCGGGACTTCAATGAGCGGGCCAATAACGGTAGCGAATGCCACCATTGACCCGATCCCGAATACCCCGATTGCAACGGCGATCGCCAGTTCAAAGTTGTTGGATGCAGCTGTGAATGAAAGACTGGTAGACTTCTTATAATTCACCTTCATCTTAAACGCCATCCAGAAACTGATGAAGAACATCAGCAGGAAATAGATGACCAATGGAATTGCGACCCTGACTACATCAAGCGGTACCGTGATGATATACTCCCCTTTGAGCGAGAACATCACGATGATGGTGAAGAGCAGGGCAATGAGTGTTATCGGGGAGATCTTTGGAATGAAATAATTGTCATACCATTCCCTTGATTTTATTCTCAACAGGGCGAAACGGGTGATTACACCTGCGATAAACGGAATCCCCAGATAAATAAACACACTTATCGCGATCTCTGATATGGTGACATTTACAACCGCCCCTTCTGCAATCCCAAGTGCTGCGGGGAGTATGGTGATAAAAATCCAGGCATAGAGGGAATAGAAAAATACCTGGAATATGGAATTGAGACCCACAATTGCCGCACAATACTCGCAGTCACCTCCGGCAAGGTCATTCCATACAATGACCATCGCAATACACCGGGCAATACCTACGAGGATAACCCCGTACATCAGGAGTGGCTGGTCACGGAGGAACAGGACCGCCAGGGCAAACATCAGTACTGGTCCGACAATCCAGTTCTGCACGAGTGATAAGCCGAGCACTTTCGTATCCCGGAAAACATAACGCAAATCCTCGTACCGGACCTTTGCCAGCGGTGGATACATCATCAGGATAAGTCCGATCGCAATAGGAATAGAAGTCGTTCCAACCGACAGGCTTGTAATTGCCGCAGGTACTACTGGTATAAAATACCCGATTGCAATACCTACTGCCATTGCCAGGAAAATCCAGAGGGTTAGGTAGGTATCAAGAAGGGAGAGTCGTTTAACCGGGGTATTCATGTGGGTTCACCGTTCTGCGTTTTCAAGTAATTCTTCAAGGATTGTGGCGGCATCGCCTACAAGTGCCGGGCATAATGTGAAGAAGGATCTGTTGTCGCGGGCCTTTGCATACTCTTCCGGGATCGCGAGGTTGAGCCCAAGTAGTTCCGTGCAATTGACCGATCCGTTCTTTGTGGTAAATTCATGAATAAATTCCCTGACCATAGCCCGCGTCTTCTCGGTCGCAGCATCGTCTCCCTTCACGGTTTTCCCATATTTCAGGCCGATCACCATGACCGCCCCTGATACGGCACCACAGATGTTACCTGTCTTTGAAATGCCTGCACCAAACCCACAGGCGATCTTCTTTGCCATTTCGCTGTCAAGCCCAAGATCTTCGGAGAATGCCGAGAACACAGCCGCAGAGCAGGTAAACCCGCTCTGGAACGCGTTGAGTGCATCATCAGATTTTGTCATTTTTCATCTCCCTTTTCGTTGTTTATCCGAGTACCGCGTTGAAGAGTAACCCTGTCAGGGTAATGGCCACAAACAGGATTCCAACAAATATTGCGATCAATTTTATTTTGATTACCCGCCGGAGAATGATCATTTCCGGCAGGGAGAGCCCTACCACCGCCATCATGAAAGCAAGGGCAGTACCCATGGCCATACCTTTCGAGGTCAGTACCTGCATGATCGGGAGCATCCCGGCTGCATTAGAGTAGAGGGGGATTCCTATCAGCACCGCAATCGGGACCGCCAGAGGATTATCGGGTCCCGCGATGTTTACAAGGAAATCCGCCGGGGCATATCCGTGAATTATCGCACCAATGGCGATACCGATGAGGATGTAAGGCAGGACTTTGAGGGTGATACTCTTTGATTCACCAACGGCAAAGTCAAACCGGTCCCGCCAGGTCATCGGTTTATCGGGGTTGTCATACATTTTGCATTTGTAGACAAATTCCTCGACTTGGTTTTCCAGGTGGAGCCGGCCGATAATGATTCCTGCAACGATCGCAATGATCAGCCCGGATACGATGTAAAGCGCCGCAATCTGCCAGCCGAATAATGCGAACAACATTGCAACGGCTATCTCGTTGATCAAGGGTGAGGCAATCAGGAACGAGAAGGTAATCCCTAGTGGTACACCGGATTCCACGAACCCGATAAACAGTGGGACCGCTGAGCAGGAACAGAATGGAGTCGGAATCCCGAGCAATGCAGCAAGGACATTACCAACTCCTTCCGTCCTTCCTCCAACCCATTTTTTCACCTTCAGCGGGGTGATGAAAGTCCTGATAATCCCTACAAAAAATACGATGATCGCAAGGAGTGCCGTGACCTTGATCGAGTCGTAGATAAAGAAATTAACCGACGATGCAAGCGGACTTCCTGCTGTCATACCCAATACGGTGTAGGTTAGCCAGTCGGCAAACATCTGCAGATAATCCGGGATCATGGAATTGCACCTTCCCTATAGAATATTGGGACTTCTCATGTAATGCCCATCATGCCTTTCTACAAATCCTGGTGTTTCACTGCACAAATGACCGTTTCCAGGTCCTGTTCATTGAAACCGGGACCCGGGACTTTTTCAATGCCGAGATCGGTGATGATCACGTAGTCATCAATGGCAAGTCCCTTCTCATTCAGGATTTTCTTTCCACAGGCAAGAGGACAGCCATCGATGACAATCCGCCGGTTTGCTGCTGATCCAATTCCGATGAGCTTTTCAACAGATCCACCGACACCCGCAAGACAGGAACCGTTCCCGAATCCTTCATTTGTCAGGCGACAGGCCGCAGCGTTTGATAATTGTCCCACGTTCGATCCGAGGCCGGAACAGGAATAAATTATGGTTGTTTTTCCTTCCGATCCACAATTACCACATGAATTTTGCTGGCTCATACTAATCACAGATTTCAACTTTTATTGAAGTCTTGGTGTGAAGAGTAATATACTTTGTCATTTCATATATTTTTGAAATGACAGGACCTGTGGTGAAAGAGCCATTACCGATTCCGCCAGCCATCCAGGATGAACTGGACAGGAGCGGTGGATTGAAAGGATTGATTTCGCGGCTTCCTGATGACCAGGAACTAGAGAATCTTGTCGAGGTCCACCATGCCCTTTCTGACATGATCAGAATGAAGATCCTTCACCTTCTCACCTCGCAACCCCTCTGTGTCTGCGTGATCAGGGAAATTATTGGAATTTCTGATTCCAAGTTATCGTACCATCTGAGCGCACTCAAAAAGGCAGACTTGATCGTTGGAGAACAGCAGGGGAGCTGGATCATATACCGTCTTACTGAAAAGGGAAAGAAATACCGCATTGTTCCGCAGGATTCTGGTACGGTGGTACCTGAACCTATACTCACATGTTGCAAGGAACCCCGGAAGAAAAAGAAATAGTTTTTCTTCTTTTATTAATTTCATCTTTATTTCTGTTCAGAAACCGGAGCACATAAACCGGCTGAACAACCAGATTCCTGTCCTGAATTATCACAACAGCCGGACCCTTTGACATGATCCTTTACAACCTGTTCAGCAACCTTGTATGCATAAACAGTAAACATCTCATCTGGTACCTCATCGATCCCAAACGGGAGGTCAACCTCATGAATAAGATCTGCACGCACGAGGACCGGGTGCACATCCGGAAGAACCCCGGCCATCATCCGTGAGGAACAATTGATGAAACACCCTTCGATTGCGATGACCTTATCTGCTCTCCTCACGAGATTCCGCTGCCCGGTATCCTTGGTAAACGCTCCCCCCAGACAAATACGGACGGTTTCATCCCGTGCGAGCCTGTGCGCAACCAGATTTGCGGCCCTTCTTGCAACCTCTCCCCGGGAACATGCCCCTTCGCAGGCCATGACTGCAATTTTCGGTGGGGCTGTGGAGTTTATTTCTGAATAATCTTCACATGCCGGGCATTTTCCCGTTACCTTCTCGATCTTAATTGTTTCGAATCCCATCGTTTTTCACATCCGTTTGATATGTGATCCGTGGAACAGGAACCCATATATATCGTGGAACTGGATTTCAAAAAAAATTGAAAAATCAAAAAAAAAATTAAATCTGCTTCCCAACCAGGACATCCCCACGGTCATTCATACCGCAACTGACAGTATATGTTCCCGCACCCCTTGCAGCACGTGTAATGAGTAATCCCCAGGTTTCCCAAAAATAATATCCAGAATACCAGCATCAACAATGAATTTCGGATCAGCCAATACTGGGGGAAGAGTGCGACAAAGCCAAAGAACAATAATGTACCGAGCAGATCAGGGCGGGAATACGCTCCGGTTGCACGGCTGGGCATGAGATGTGTCGCACAACCCATGACCACGTGGGTACAGTTGTTACGGATTGGGCATTTTGCACAGAATGCATAGACGAAGATCAGGAATACAACGATACTTCCGATAAGATAGATGGCTGCTGCAGTGACTGAATACTGGAGGATGCCATACAGACCAACAAGAAAAGCCGCTATGAGCACGATTAACGCAATTATGCCGTATGTTTTCTGTGACATGACTGATTATTGGCTTATCGTTATTTTAAAAATATCCCGCAAACTCGTCACATTTTTTAAAATATCATGTTTCGATTGTTCCGAACGTATTATTTTCCGCAAAAACCCTTTTTTTTAACATGGCATCTGCCCGCTGCTGTCCTGCAGACTGTGCACTCCGGAGCGATTGGGAGGAGGAACTACGTAGGGAGAAAGAGGCGTTATCCATAGAAAAAGTCATGGTTTTCAACCGAATGATGAAGAAGCTCAGTCATCCGCTTCGACTCAATATCATTATCCTTCTCCTGAAACGTGACCATTGTGTCTGTGAATTTTATCATGTGTTTGAAGAACCCCAGAATCTCATCTCATATAATCTGAAAGTCCTGAAAGATGGTGGGCTTATCGATTCTTATTATCGTTCAAAACATAAAATTTACAAATTAGACCCGGAGGTAGAACCGGGTCTGAGGAGACTTCTTTCTGATTTAGCAAGATAGATGGGTATACTATAAAAAAAAGAGATGTCCATTCAAATCTCAATACGCCGCTACCGGCTCGCCTTCGGTGCTGTAACCGGTATCATGTTCCTTAACGAAGAGCATCAGGACGATTCCCAGTACTTCGATACACATCAGGAAGAAAAACCCCGTATCAAATGCACCGGCCATTTCTGCCGGTATAAGTCTATGGGTTACTTCCTGGGCCATCCGGGACCCGGCTGCGACCGTAGTCACAAGCATGACGAGTGCGACCCCCAGTGATGAACCCAGGTTGGACATCATCTTGATCAGGCCGGATGTTGACCCCCGGTCCTTTACCGGGGCTTCACCCATTACGGCACTATTCAGCGGGGCATAGGCAAACCCGGTACCGGCACCCAGCAGAAAGAGGTAGATTTCCACGTGCCCGATACTCGAATGGGAACCCAGGGTGGAAAGCAGGAATAAGGCGAATGCACTTACAACAAAACCGAGAATAATCGGTTTTTTTGTTCCGATCACATCCGAGATCCTTCCTGCGATGGGGGAGGTGAGGATCATCCCGATAGGGAGGGCCAGGAGGATTGTCCCTGCACTGTCGGTAGGGACTAATTTGACCATCTCGAGAAAGAACGGCATCAGGATCATGACCCCTGCGAGGCCAATCTGTGTCAGCGTGACGTTCACGTTCTGCAGTGTAAATGCCCTGTTTTTAAATAACGTAAGGTTGATCAGCGGATCAGTCGTCCTCCGCTCGCGGATATAGAATAGTCCCCAGAATATCGCAGATACAACCAATGCTGCAATGCCACTCACGGGAGTCGGGCTGGTGAGCATGTTAAGGCCGAGTATCAATGTTCCGAGGGCAACAAATATGATGATGACTCCGGGCATGTCCATCGACGCATCCGGGGTGACCGGGTCAGTTCGGGGAAGGATGAATATTCCGAGCAGAATTGCAAGGACCCCGACCGGGATGTTCACTAAAAAGATGTAATGCCAGGAAAGAGCGCTGGTGAGGAAACCCCCGAGTACCGGGCCGAGGGCTGCGCCGAGCATGGTAAACATCGCCACCATCCCGAGTGCCTGCCCCCGCAGCGACGGGGAAAGGTAGGTGGTCACCATCACAGCGCCGAGAGCCGCGATAAAAGCCCCTCCTACTGCCTGGAGCATGCGGGAGATGATGAGGATGTCGAGTGACGGGGCGAGGCCGCACATGGCAGAACCAAGCGTAAAAATTGCGAAACCCACAAGGAAAAGTTTCCGAAACCCCTTGATATCCCCGAGACGGGAGGCAAAGAGGAGCAGGCTGACGAGGACAATCAGGTACGCATTCAGCACCCAGGAGACCGTCACTGTCGAGACGTCGAATGCCCTCCCGATTGTTGGCAGGGCTATGTTCACGATGGTACCATCGAGCCCGGCCATGAACGATCCGAGGGAGATTACCAGGACGATCATCAGTTCTCTGGGGGTCATTTTCTGACGTGCGCTGTTGTCACTCATGTGTAAATTACCTGATCAGGGGTGACCACATTGGTATTTATAGTTGTTTAAGACAAAATCCGCTGTTCCCTTTTCTGTTCCCTTTTGTGACCTATTCCGGAGTATTCCGGGTGTAAACTTACAATAATTGGGCTTTGTTGAATTCCTGCATGCATTAAGTTACAGTCCCGGGTCGTCCCAAAGGTAAGAAACCTCCGGGGCCTCATGACCCGCCGCTTTTGCGACCCCGGTTGGGACAGGGAATGAACTATAACGGTCTGAAATTTTTAAGAGATTCTACCGTTGAACCCTGCCCACAGAATCTCTCCTGTCCCCTGGTATTTTCTTTCTTTAAACACTGAGGGGTTTCTCACGAAAATTGTTCGAACGAATTCCAATTCAAAGAGATTTGGAAGAGGCATTTTCGTGGCCGGGGTGTGAACCCCCGGTTCACATGTAGTTCAACAAAGCAAAAAAAGGTAAAAATTAAACGGTATGTTTCCTGCGCCTGACTTTCACGGATTCCGAATGGGCAAAAAGGCCTTCTGCTTCAGCGATGGTTTCGACGATATCACCGATTGCTTCGAGTCCTTCCGGACTTACCATCTCGACAGAGGCTGTCTTGCAGAAATGGTTCACATCAAGGCCGGAATAGAGTTTTGCGTACCCTGCAGTCGGGAGGACATGGTTAGTCCCGATCGCATAATCCCCGCTTGCGACTACCGAATATTTCCCGACAAATATTGCACCTGCATTTTCCACGCGGGTTACAATGGAAAGTGAGTCGGCGGTTTGTATTGAGAGGTGCTCGGGTGCAACCCGGTCTGATACACGAATCGCTTCATCGATGTCACGGACAACAACGTACCCTGAATTAACGAGTGCTTTTTCGATGATCTCCTTCCTTGGTGCTTTTTCGGTCATTGCAGCGACAATCTTCCCGACTTGTTCTGCAAGGCTCTCATCGGTGGTAATCAGGATACAGGCCGCATCCGGGTCATGTTCTGCCTGGGCGAGGATATCGGCTGCAATGAAATCAGGGTCTGCTGTATGATCGGCAATGATGGCGATCTCGCTCGGGCCGGCAGGGAAGTCGATCTCCACGTGGTCCCGGAGCATCATTTTTGCCATTGTCACGTACACGTTTCCAGGCCCGACAATTTTCTGGACGGGTTTTACGGTTTCCGTGCCAATTGCCATGGCAGCAATTGCCTGGGCGCCACCGGCGTTGTAAATCTCGGTGACACCGGCGATATCAAGGGCGATAAGCGTGAGCGGTTTTATGGGTGGGGGTGAACAGGCGCAGATCTCGCGGACCCCTGCCACACGGGCCGGAACCGCACACATGAGGGCTGTTGACGGGTACGCAGCCCTTCCGCCAGGCACGTAAATGCCGACCCTGCGTAATGGTGTTGTTTTTACGCCGAGGACAATCCCGGGTTCAATCGTGTCAAGCCAGAGGTCACGGGGGCGCTGGAGTTCGTGGAAGCGCCGGATGCGTTCCTCTGCCTTGACGAGGCTCTCAACAATTTTCCCGTCGACCGTGTCGTATGCTGCCTTAATTTCCTTCTCCGAAACAGCGACTTCTTCGAGGACGACGTGCCGGGACATCGCTTTCAGTGCCGTGTCCCCTTCATTCCGGACACGCGCGATTATCTCCGTAACATTTTCACGGACGCCCTCAAGACTGGATGTCCGGTTATTGATCCAGGTATCGACCTCGACTTCCTTCCACATGGTAGGAATAGCTTCATCAGAAATGGTTGTTAAGGTTTCGGGACGGCAGCGCCATTTGGATGTGAAAAACTCTTCACACGGAACCATTTCGTTGTTGGTGGCAGTTGTATTTTGGAGCATCCAGCTGTTTTAGCAGGTTTTTGCGAGATACATTCATGCGAGAAATACAAACCTGAATCCAAAATTTCAGAGAAAGGCGGGTGTATCATCCCGCCCTGGTCCGCCTCACATGACAGGTGCAGGTCAAAATTGTTCACCAGAAGGGATACGGGATAGTTCAGGGAGAGCCAGAAAAAATCCTCCCCCGACTGGTTGCGATAATGGCCGGGCTGATCAACGGACCTCGTCGATACTTTAACATTGGATCTCATCGAACGACTGCTAACATGTGGCAGGCTGTCGATATCGAAAAATGGGTGGAGGCGCGGAGATCCGGGATTTCCGATGTAAAAGGACCTGTTGAAGAGATTATCCGCATGGTCAGGGAAGGCGGGGATGCGGCCCTTTTCGACCTGACGGAGAAGTTCGATCACATCCGGCTTTCAGAACTCCTGGTGAGCGAGGAGGAGCGCGAAGCGGCATACGAAAAAGTCGAACCCCGTCTTGTCGAGAGCCTGATAGAAGCAGAGGCACGGATATCAGCCTTCCACGAAATGTCACGACCTGAAGACCTGTGGCTCCGGCAGGTATCCCCGGGTATCACGCTCGGGGTGAAGACGACCGCACTTGACCGGATCGGGGCTTACGTGCCCGGCGGAAGAGCGGCATACCCCTCCACCGCACTCATGTGTACCGTGCCTGCCAGGGTCGCCGGTGTCCCCTCAGTCTGCTGCTGCTCCCCGCCGCCAGTCCACCCTGCAACCTTAATCGCCCTTGATATCGCCGGTGTGGACGAAGTCTACCAGGTCGGCGGTGCCCAGGCAATTGCCGCGATGGCGCTCGGGACCGGGACGATTGAACCTGTCCAGAAGATTGTCGGTCCCGGGAATGTCTACGTCACCGCTGCAAAAGTCCTCTTAAGAGAACATGCCGAGATCGACTTCCCCGCCGGTCCGAGCGAGATCGCGATTATTGCAGACGGGAATGCAGACCCTGAGTTTATTGCAGCGGATATCCTTGCACAGGCCGAGCATGACCCCCATGCAGCCTGTGTCCTGATCACGACCGATGAAACTATTGCGAAAAAGACCGGTGCAATTGTTGAGACCATGATGATATCAGCATCCCGCCGGCCGATAATTGAAAAAGCCCTGGAAAATTCGGGATATTTTATTGCTGACTGCCTGGATGATGCAATCGATGCAGTAAATTACCTCGCCCCTGAACACCTGTCTATCCAGACAGGTGATACCATGTATGTCCTGTCACGGGTCCGGCATGCCGGGTCGATCTTTGTCGGGCCGAACGCTGCGGTCGCATGCGGGGACTTTGCATCGGGTACAAACCACGTCCTCCCGACTGCAGGATATGCAAGGACCTATTCCGGTCTCGATGTCCGGCATTTCACGAAGACCTCGACCGTCCAGATCATCGACCGGGAAGGGATCGAATTGATCGGGGATACGGTGGAGACCATTGCGGACGCTGAAGGGCTCTTTGCCCACGCAGAATCGGTACGTGTCCGCCGGAGACGGCCGTGAAATTTTACCTCGTGATTTTTTTAATACTACATTTGGTGACGGTGAAAAGATCCGCCAAGGGTTATTTGTTGCCCGGGAACCGGTATGACCGTTTTGGTATAGTCATCTCGAAACGTGCACCGGACCCATACCTTCCCGTTTCCCGTATGGTGATTCCCGTAATTCCAAGGATTTCCCGTACCAGGAACAATTCCATCCCCTGCTGGGTACCATATCCCCGTTCAAATATCTTTTCCTTATTAGCGTCGGGTATTCCCCCACCGTTGTCCTCGAAAAACAGCACGAGACCGTCCACGGTAATCTGATACCCAAGGGTAACCTCCGTAGCATGTTTTGCATGGCGGAGAACATTTCCTGCCAGCGTTAAAAAAACCCGCTCAAGGAGTGAATCTGCATAGATCTCCAGGTCATCAAGGTGAATGTTCCGCTGCATGGATGAAAAATCCAGGTGCGATATGCCCATAATGAATACCTGGTGAACATTCTGCCACTCAGGGGGGTGTACGCCCAGGTCCTGGTAATTTTTTGCAAATTTGAGCGAATCCGCGATCTTCCTGACTGATTCTATCTCCATATCATGGTAATTGTCGACATTTTCACCATCAGGAAGGATTTTTTCGAGCGTGAGGTACCCGTTGAGTGTAAAGACTGCATTCTGGATATCATTAAACGTGACCTGGTTCAACAGAGTCAGTTTTTTTGTCACCTGCTGTAATGCGGTCTCCGCCTGCTTCCGCATGGTAATATCACTCCCTACGAACTGGTATTCCTGCAATATCTCCTCCGAATCGAAAATTGCCCTGATGGACCAGGAAATTGAAAGTCCACCCCTTTCAAGCGCGAAATCCTGTTCTCCCTCAACTATTGGTGAATGCGGTGTCAGGGTCTTAATTATTCTTTCTATTCGCTCCCTGGAGATGTGAGGGGAATTGAGATCATAAAACGTTACGGTGTCCATATCTCCCTTGAAACCCGATACGATACGTTTAAATGCGGAATTCATGAATGTGATACGGCCGTCCGGGTTGAACCTGCAGATCATTTCGGTCTGGTCCTCAACAATACTCTGGTAGCGTACCTGGGCAAGGAAGATCTTTTCAAGCATCTGGTTGATTGCCCTGGATAGCTGGGTTAATTCATCATTACCCGCAACCTCCCTGATCCTGTTGCTTTCTTTATCAGATCCAATTTTCAGAACGTCGGTTGTGATGGTACCGACCCTTGACAGGATAAACCGGTCAATTAAGATCAAGCTCAGGATTCCAAAGATCAGCCCGGCAATGAGGACAATGAAAAGGAATGAATGGATAGTCGATATCCCGCTCTGGTAGATAACCCGGGGTTCTTTCACCTCCAGAATATAACTGGCAGGGGCATTACTGAGTTCCTTCAACTGCGTATATGCTACGACCGTATCCGGATTGTCCAGGTAACGTACCGTGAAATTTTCACTCGTTAACTGGCCCGGAATTGAACGAAGTGATGGGGTTTGTGACAGGGTGGCAGGATCAATGAAGGTAACTGTTACCCCGGTGGATTTTGATAGCTTATCCACACGGTTTTCATCAAAATTACGACCCATGACCATGATTCCTTCGGCGGGCCCGTCTCCGTTATTTTTCAGGATGGGACGGACGGCGGCAATACTTGGCTGGCTATCAACAAAGAAAAGACCCCCCACTGACGAACTCCTGCCAGGAGCATCAAAAATAAAAAGAGGATTGTCCTCTTTCACCGTATTGAGCAACGAAGGAGAGACCTGTTCAAGATCACCGGTACTTTTATTGTACGCACTGGCGTAGACGAGGTCACCCGACCGGTTGAACAGCAGGATAAAATTAAGGTCCAGCGTCTGGAACGTTTCTTTTTGAAGATTTTCTTTTATAAAAACAGAATTATCTCCCTGTGCAAAATGATAGGTATCATCCCAGGAGGACCAGTCTAACAGCGTGGAATCAAGTGTGGATAATTCATTCTCGATATCAAATTTGACCTGTTCCAATTCCTGCCCAACTTCCGCATGTTCAATATCCGCGTAGCTTTTTTGCAGGACATATGAGGAATACACCGTAAAGCCGGCAATGATGAGCAATAATCCGGCTCCGAAAATAATGAGTGTTTTCGCCCGCAGGTCCATAAGCAATCTAATTTGTTGCGTATTGTTTAATATAACTCGGGTCTTTGCTAAACGGAACCCGGAAACCGGGGTCCTGCTATCTATGATAATCGCAGGATACGCCAACACAATGGGCCGGATAAAAAAGGGATTAACCATCCGATTCTTTCCATTGCAAAAAAATAGCCGGATGTCCTGCCCCCCACTATGAGCAGAAAAAAAACAGGATTGTATCTGGTGGTGTCCTGCCGGGACCGGCAGCGGGGTCCGTGGAATTTCTATGCCGAAAGGTATGTGTTACCTGGAAAACAAGGGAGTGTAATGACAGCTACCATCCGGGTACTTTGTGTCGATGATGAACCTGAACTCCTTAAAATTGCCAGACTATTCCTTGAAAGGGAGGAATCGTTTGCTGTTGATACACTCACGTCAGCGAAAGTCGCACTTGAGCAACTGGATACCCGTCAGTATGACGCCATCGTCGCTGACTATGCGATGCCGGAGATGGATGGGATCACCTTCCTCAAACAACTCAAATCAATGGGGAATACGACACCAATAATTATTTTTACCGGAAAAGGGCGTGAAGAAGTGGTGATCGAGGCGCTCAATAATGGTGCTGATTTTTATCTGCAGAAGGGTGGGAATCCTGTTGCACAATTCACAGAACTTTCTAAGAAGATACACTACGCTGTATCGCGTAAACGTGCAGAAGAGGCATTAAGAAAAAGTGAAGCCAACTACCGCCTGCTTGCGGACAATGGAAGTGATACGATCTGGCGGATGCGGCTTGACGGGAAATTCACCTACCATAGCCCGGCAGTAATGAAACTACGTGGTTATACCCCGGAGGAGGCTAACGCCGTCAGTATGGAGCAGACATTCTGTCCGGAAAGCCTCTCTGTGATTCGGACGAAGTTCGGGGAAGAAGCAGAAAAACCAATGAGTGAACGGTGGATGGACCAGATCCTTGAGCTGCAGATAGTGCGGAAGGATGGCAGTGCTGTCTGGACTGAGGTGTCGATCCAGGCAGTCCGTGATGAGGTAGGTACGGTCATCGGTTTACAGGGAAGCACACGTGACATTACTGAACGAAAACGCGTGGAAACAGCGTTGCGGGAATCCAATAAAAAACTCGGCATTCTTTTCGGCATCAGCCGCCAGGATATCAATCGCCAACTCTCGATACTCACAGAAAACCTCCGGATTTTGCAGAGGAAACAAACAGATAAGGTTCATGATGAGTACCTCCGGAAGATTTCAACTGCTGTCAGGGGGATCTCCGGCCTGGTAAGGTTTACCAGCGAATATGAACGGATCGGCGTTAATGAATCAATCTGGCTGGAATGTCGGACAACAGTAGATGCTGCTGCAAAGCAGGCCCCACTTGGAAAGGTAATGGTAAAAAACGATCTCCCTGCCGGCATGGAAATATTCGCCGATCCGCTGGTTGTCAGGGTTTTCATTAACCTGATGGAAAACGCTGTCCGGTTTGGTGGTACGATCACGACCATCCGGTTCACAGCCATGGAATCGGGGAAGGACTACCTGATTGTATGCGAAGATGATGGCGTTGGTATCCCGGCTGCAGAGAAGACAAAGATATTCAGGCAGGGATTCGGGAAGAACACCGGCCTGGGGTTGTTCCTCGCCATGGAAATTCTCTCGATCACCGGGATCACAATCCACGAGAACGGCGAGCCTGGCAAGGGGGCACGGTTCGAGATAACGGTTCCCAGGGGTATGTTTCGATAATCTTTTCATCTTGTAAATGTTCGCCTGTCCAATTGGAAAAAAAGGTAATTACCGCAGGTAATTCACAAGGGTGGTATTCGCCGGTTAACCCAGGGCTCGTGATATCAGAACTCAATCGTCATGACCGCTTCTTCCTCTTCACGGAGTTCGCCTTTTAAGCGGGCTGTATCAAATTCATAGGCGGCCCAAGGGTCGTAATCTTCGTAGAGCTCGCACTTGTCGAGAACATCCACAAATTCCTTTAAGAAAATCCTCGGGATGATATCCACCCTCCCCCCGAATTTTCCGGTTACCTTGCTGATCATTGCCCTGATAAACCGGTGAGAGATCCGTTCCCGATCGACCTCTTTATAGGCAACTGAATAGATGTCACAGACCTTCAGGGCGACTTTCTCGAGCTTGTTCGTATTGAAACGCGAGAGAATGATCTGCGGCTGTCTCGGGTTCCTGAATTTATCGGTCGGGACAACATTGATCCGGTCAAAAAGGGCAGGAAGTGAGCGGAACCCACGTGGGCCTTCAAACAGCGAGGGCGTTCCGGTGACCAGGAAATAACAGTTGGGCATTTCTCCCCCGTCAAGGGAATCAACCACCTGTCGTATGAGGGAATATCCTTTTTCCCGGGTCGCACGCGGGGAAGACTGCGTAATCTCAGCCTCATCGATTGCGACCGCCAGGCCCCTGCTTCCCGATCCGACAATGACCCGGACGATACCTTTCAGAAATACAAATGCAACGGTCTCGTCAATGTCACCTTTAATTGCTGCTTTCTGTTTAAAATCGCGGCCGATATTCGGCTCGGCAGAAAGCCAGCCAATCGCAGACTGCGCGAGCTGGAAGTCCCCGGCATTATTCGCCCGGTAGTACGTCCGCAGGGCTGCTGCAAGTGAAGAGTTCATCTCGCTGATCCCGGCAAGTGCGGACTCTATCTCCCGTTCTGTCGCTGCTTCGAGTCCCTGTTCATCCATTCCATCGCCGGTGACCTGGATGATTCGCTCCTCGATAGCATAGAGCCAGTTGTCGATGACCGTCTTCAGTGCGTGCTCGTCTTCCTTCGTCCGCAGGGTCCCGCATATCTGCTGGTAAATCCCTTTCAGCTTGTGCAGGGGGGATGAAGGGGAAATAATGACATGGGCCGTGGCAAATCCCTTTTCCCGTGCAATTTCAAGTGACCGTGCGACGAGAAACGTCTTCCCGCTCCCGTAATCCCCCCTGATAAACTTGAGGTCGCCCCCCCCCGTAGGG
>Ga0194039_1000027_pt1 | contig 91777 bp, 81 predicted proteins | sample JunL228m_MetaG_FD_148679 | JGI IMG/M metagenome (GOLD analysis project Ga0194039, IMG submission 148679) | Anoxic zone freshwater microbial communities from boreal shield lake in IISD Experimental Lakes Area, Ontario, Canada - Jun2016-L227-8m | ecosystem: Environmental > Aquatic > Freshwater >...
TAACAATCTTGGCAGGAGGTTTGGTGTAATGTTTAAAGTTGCTATCGGTCAAACCAGGATATTCAGGTTCCCCTTTGTGGGAATTCTGCATGCCCTTGTCTTCTGGGGCTTTTGTGTGATTTTAATCGGCAGCATTGAAATGGTCATCGACGGGCTTTTCGGTACCGAGAAAGCCCTGGGTTTCCTGGGGCCCGCCTATAATCTGATCATGGGAAGCGGGGATGTCTTTGCCTTAATTATTGCTGTTGCCATCCTTATATTTCTTGGGAGGAGGGTATTTATGCACATAAAACGGTTTGAAGGCATCGAGATGAAGCAGATCTCGCATATCGATGCCAATATTGCCCTGAGCCTTATTTTCTTTTTAATGATCTCCCTGCTTGGGATGAACACATTTTATGTTCTCCAGCAGAAACTTGTTTCCCCATACGCGGGGCAGTTACCAGCCGGCATCACACATTGCCCTGCAGAAGCGATCGTGGGATTTTACCCTGTGAGTTCATACTTTGCCGGGCTTGCAGGGAATGCCCTGGCCCCGATGGCAGCCCGGGGCCTGTACCAGGCCTTCTGGTGGTGCCATATCCTTCTGATCTTCCTGTTTGCAAACATATTGCCATACTCAAAGCATTTCCATGTATTCATGTCGGTCCCGAACGTTTTTCTCTCGAGGCTTGAACCTCTTGGAAAACTTGCCAATATGGACAATATCACACGGGAGGTAAAGATGATGCTGTATCCTGATGCCTCGTCCCAGGCCAGTCCTGCCGATGCCCCTATAGAGCGGTTCGGGGTAAAGGATGCTGAAGATGTTGTGTGGAAAACATATTTCGATTCCCTTGCCTGTACCGAATGCGGCCGCTGCACTTCGGTTTGCCCCGCAAATATTACCGGGAAAAAGCTTTCCCCACGCAAGGTCATGATGGACCTGAGGGCCAGGATGAAAGAGAAAGGCCCGATGATGGTTAAAAACGGGAAGGAATTCTCCGACACAAAATCCCTGGTAAGGGATTATATCTCCGAGGAAGAGCTCTGGGCTTGTACCACCTGCAATGCATGTGCCAGGGAATGCCCTATAAATATAAACCATCCAAGCCTGATTGTTGATATGCGCAGGTACCTTGTGATGGAAGAAGCATCGGCCCCCGGCCAGCTGAAGACCATGTTCAACTATATAGAGAACAACGGGGCCCCATGGCAGTTTTCCCAGGGTGACCGCCTGCTGTGGGCAAAAGACCTCATGATTAATAAAAACCCTGAAGGGAATCGATGATGAGCGAGATGATACCTGTTGAACTTCCTGTCATGGCTGACCTCTTCTCGAGAGGGGAGAAGCCTGAATTTTTGTTTTGGGTAGGATGTTCCGGTGCATTCGACGACAGGTACCGTAAAGTCGCAAGGGCTTTTGCCAAAATCCTGACCTTATTAAATACAAATTTCGCGGTACTTGGTATTGAAGAGACCTGCACCGGTGACCCTGCCAGAAGAGCCGGTAACGAAATGCTATACCAGATGCAGGCCTTGCATAATATTGAACTTTTTAAATCATACGGAATCCGGAAGATCCTGACCATTTGTCCGCATTGTTACAATATCTTCAAGAACGAGTACCCCGATCTGGGAGGTTATTATGAAGTTGTAAGCTATGTGCATTTCCTGGATCAGATGATAGCCGAAGGGAAGCTGCGCATAAATAAATCAAGCTATGGAACAACAAGGGTCACGTATCATGACCCCTGTTACCTGGGCCGGGCAAACGGGATATATGAAGAGCCCAGGAACATCCTGAAGCACCTGAGTCCGCTTTTTTCTGAAATGCACCGGAACCGGAGCTCCTCTCTTTGCTGCGGAGGCGGTGGAGCCCAGATGTTTAAAGAAGCCGAACCCGGTTCCAAAGAAGTCTATATGGAACGTACCGAAGATGTGCTTAAGACAGGTGCGGCGGTTGTTGCCACCGCCTGCCCGTTTTGCATGAACATGATCACCGACGGAATAAAATATAAAAACAAGGAGACAGAGGTCAGGAATATGGATATTGCAGAAATGATAGCTGTTTCGTTAAACCTTTAACCAACAAGCCAGAGAGATGGAAAACAAGCAAGTATTGAAAAGCGGTGAATTTCTCGTCCGCGAGATAACACCCGCCGATATCTTTATCCCTGAGGAATACAACGAGGAGCAGCTGATGATAGCCCAGACCTGCCGTGATTTTCTTCAGACCGAATTATATCCAATCGTGGATAAGCTTGATGCCCCTGATATACAACTCATGAAAGCCACCCTGAAAAAAGCAGGCGAGTTGGGCCTTATGGGCATTGCGCTGCCGGAGGAATACGGTGGATTCGGGCAGTCATTTGTGACTCAGATGCTTGCAGCCGAAACGATTGGGGCGGGTTATTCCTTTTCCGTCGCATTTATGGCCCATACGGGTATAGGGACTCTTCCCATTATGTATTACGGGAATGGGGACCAGCGTCAGCGTTATGTGACAAAACTTGCTTCAGGCGAGATGTTAGGCGCCTACTGCCTTACCGAGCCCGGGGCCGGCAGCGATGCCAACTCGGGTAAAACCCAGGCAGTCCTATCAGAAGACGGCAAACATTACATCCTCAATGGCCAGAAAATGTGGATCACCAATGCAAATTTTGCCGATACACAGGTGGTGTTTGCCAAGATCGACCGCGACAGGGTTTTATCGGCTTTTATTGTGGAGCGTGCATACCCCGGTGTTACCGTGAACCCCGACGAACATAAGATGGGGATCAAGGGTTCATCCACTGCACAGATCTTTTATACCGATGTGAAGGTTCCTGTTGAGAATCTTATTGGTGCAAGGGGAGAGGGATTCCGCATCGCATTGAGCATACTTCACATGGGCCGCATCAAACTGGGCGCAAATGTGCTTGGGGCCAGTAAAAAAGCCATTAACGATTCAGTGAAGTATGCCAATGAGCGCAAGCAGTTCGGCGTTTTGATCTCGACATTCGGATCAATTAAACATAAGCTGGCCGAACAGGTGATCAGGACTTTTGCGCTTGAGTCGGCGATATACAGGGTCAGCAACGACGTGGACATTCAGATCAGGAAGAATAAAGTCGGGGGGATGGACCAGGGCCGGGCCAGTATTGAAGGGATCAGCCATTATGCCGTTGAGGCAGCTATACTGAAAGTGTATGGTTCGGAAGCTCTTGATTTCATCATCGACGAAGCTGTCCAGATCCACGGAGGAATGGGATATTCTGCTGAAATGGCAGTGGAAAGAGGATACCGCGATTCGAGGATCAACAGGATATTTGAAGGAACCAATGAAATCAACCGCTTGCTGGTTGTCGATACGGCTATGAAACGCGCTATGAAGGGAGATTTTGACCTGATGGGTGCCGCCGAAAAACTGACAGCCGATCTGGAGCATGTTGCCGAACCCGCATCCTCATCCGCAGGATATTATGAAGAGAAAATGAGGTACATCAGGAACTTTAAAAAGGCTGTTCTTCTTGTGATTCATGGTGCTTCCAAAACTTTTGATAAAAAACTGGGGTATGAGCAGGAAATCCTCAACAACATTTCCGATATGATCATGGAGGTTTACGTGGCCGAATCCACTGTCCTCAGGGTCAATAAACTTGAAGGGATGAAAGGTTCAGAAGCCGTGGCTTTATACAGGGACGTTCTCGACATCCTGGTATATGACGCTGCAGATAGTATCCGAAAAGCCGGATGCAACGCCGTATATTGTTTTACGGAAGGGGAGGAGGCAGCCAGCCTGGATATGGCGATACAGTCTCTCAGCAAAGTCAGGGGTTTTAATACGAAGGACGCCCGTAGGAGGATTGCTGCAAAGCTTATCGAAGAGAACCAATATAAATTTTAACAGAGAGGGATTAAAGAGGCTATTAAAATTTAGATTACTTTTGCACTGCCAAATTAATATCCAATTATCTGGTGCTGAATTTTAATTGATTATGTACAGCCCGCTTCTCAACTTTATTTTCCTTGCCAGGATGACCAAAGACAGCACATCCTTTGATCCGAGCATGCTATACCTTATCCTGGCCCTTGTAGGAATATTCCTGATGGTACTTATTATTGTTTTCACAAGGGCCAGGCTTTACCCCCTGCTTAAGCTTGGATATATCCGAATGGTTTACGGCCGTTTCAGTTATGAATTCCTTGAATTTTTCAAAGAAAATAATATCAGGAACCCTCATAACAACTGCATCAAGGATGAGATATCCATGCATTTTTATACATTTTACAAGCCAAAGAAAAGTGCCTTATTCTTTCAGACTGATACCAAGATCGAATTCGGGGATACCCCTTTTTTAACCACTTATAAAAAACTTACCAAATTAAAGGGAGTCCCTGAATGCATCAATGTTTCGAAGTTCAATACCACCAGGTTTAAACTGGTCGGTTTTGATGAGGAACTTCAGGACATGAAGATGAAATCTTTTTATTATTTGATGGAAGAGCAGTTTGTGATGGGGGAATATCACTTCAGGGATACTACAAAGATTAAAATCGCTGATATCCTGGGCCCGTTAGTGGTTAAGTACCTGAAAGGCGAATCCATCCAGGCCGATAATTTTTATATCACTGATCCGATGGGTGACAGGATCAATTACGAAAACAACGGTTTTTCTGTCACGGTCAGGTATTATTTCCGCGGAGACCATTCTATAAACCAGGTACTTGATTCAATTTTTGGCAATGTGAATGATAATGGGGAGGCACTGTTGCGCACCCTGAAACATGAAGAATTGATAAACCGCTTTTAATTGCCTGCTTCCAGGACCGGCGGTTCAGGCTCAACCCTGCTCACGGTTACAAAAACATCTGTTTTTTCCTTGTCAATATCCAAAGTGAGAACATCATTGGATGTAAGTTTTGACTTGATGACTTCTTCGGCAAGGACGTCTTCGATATATTTTTGAATTGCTCTTTTCAGAGGTCTGGCACCAAACTGCGAATCCCAGCCTTTTTCTGCAATAAAATCCTTGGCTTCCGGGGTTATTACTACCTGGTAGCCGATGTTTTTTATTCGTTTGAAGAGATGGGCCAGTTCAATGTCAATGATCTTATGGATATCTTCCCTTTCAAGGGAGTTAAAAATGATAACATCGTCGATACGGTTAAGGAACTCTGGAGCAAAAGTCTTTTTTAAGGCGTTTTCGATTACTCCCCTGGCATTCTCAGAGCTTGATTCCATTTTGGCTTTGGTCATGAACCCGACACCCTGTCCGAAATCCTTAAGCTGGCGGGAACCGATGTTGGAAGTCATGATCACTATCGTGTTTTTAAAGTCAACCCTTCGTCCGAAGCTGTCGGTCAGCTGCCCGTCATCAAGGACCTGGAGCAGGAGATGAAAAATATCAGGGTGGGCTTTTTCAATTTCATCAAGAAGGATAATTGAATAGGGGCGGCGGCGTATCTTTTCGGTAAGCTGTCCGCCTTCTTCGTAACCCACATAGCCCGGAGGGGCCCCTATCAGCCTTGATACTGCGAATTTTTCCATGTATTCGCTCATGTCGATGCGCACTAGTGCATCTTCAGTATCAAACAGGTATTTGGCAAGGATCTTGGCAAGGTGGGTTTTCCCCACACCAGTCGGTCCAAGAAAAATAAACGTACCAATTGGTTTGTTGGGGTCTTTTAATCCTGCCCGGTTACGGCGGATGGCTTTAACGACTTTTTTAATGGCATCTCCCTGTCCAATGACTGAATTGGCCAGTTCAGCTTCCATATTGATGAGTTTTTCGCTTTCGTTCTTCGCGATTCGCTGAACGGGAATACCGGTCATCATGGCTACGACTTCGGCAACATTTTCTTCGCTTACTGTTTCACGGTTGATTTTAGCCTGTTCCTCCCATTTTTTCTTTTCCCTTTCCAGGTTGTCCTGCAGTTTCCTTTCGGTGTCGCGCAGATCGGCAGCCTCTTCGAACTTCTGGCTGTTAATGGCTTCCATCTTTTTCTTCCTGGCTTCCTCGATCTGGGCTTCAATATTGATAATTTCCTGGGGAACATTGATATGAGTGATATGGACCCTTGCACCAGCCTCGTCCAGGGCGTCAATAGCCTTATCGGGCAGGTAACGGTCGCTCAGGTAACGGTTTGTAAGTGAAACACAGGCCTTGATTGCCTCGTCGGTATACTTTACGAGGTGATGGTCTTCATATTTTTCCTTAATATTCTGAAGGATTTCAATAGTTTCATCGGGATCGGTAGGATCTACGAGGACTTTCTCAAACCGTCTTTCGAGGGCTCCGTCCTTTTCAATGTACTGCCTGTATTCATCGAGGGTAGTAGCGCCAATGCACTGCAGTTCGCCCCTGGCCAGGGCCGGTTTGAACATATTCGATGCATCCAGGGATCCCGAAGCATTCCCGGCGCCAACAATAGTGTGGATCTCATCGATAAAAAGGATGATATTCGGGTTCTTTTCCAGCTCGTTCAGTACGGCTTTCATCCTTTCCTCGAACTGGCCGCGGTATTTTGTGCCGGCCACAAGGGATGCAAGGTCAAGAGAGACCAGGCGTTTGTTGAACAAGGCCCTGGAAACTTTCCTTTGAACGATCCTCAGGGCAAGTCCTTCGGCAATGGCCGATTTACCAACACCCGGTTCGCCGATGAGAATAGGATTGTTTTTCTTGCGGCGGCTCAGGATCTGGGCGATGCGCTGAAGCTCTTTCTCCCTGCCGACAATGGGATCAAGGCGGCCTTCCTCGGCAGCTCTTGTAATATCCCTTCCGAAATTGTCGAGAACGGGGGTCTTGGATTTGGTCTCCCCCGAACGTTTTGGTGTTGAAATAAATGATTTTCCACCTTCCTCCTGTTCTTCGTCTTCCTCATCCTTAGGCAGAATGTTCTGGGGAGGCATCAGCCTTTCTTCCCGGCCGGAAGTCATGGTGGCCCTAAGCTCCTCCTTAAAACTGTCATAGCTTATGCCAAAATTGCCGAATGTCTTAGTTACAAGATTATTTTCATCTTTCAGTATAGCCAGCAGAAGGTGTTCGGTTCCAATAAGTTCACTGTTGAATACCTTGGCTTCCAGGTAGGTTATTTTCAGCGCCCTTTCGGCCTGTTTAATAAGGGGAATGTTTTCAGCACCGACCGGCCTTTCTTTATGACTAGCGACAGCCTGTTCGATCTTTCCCCGTATCTCTTTCAGGTCGGCACCGAGGTTTCTCAGGATCTTGATCGCAAGCCCTTCACCTTCCCTTATAATCCCAAGGACCAGGTGTTCCAGGCCGATATAATCATTCCCTAAACGCTGTGCTTCTTCCCGGCTATATATTAAAACGTCTTTGACACGTTGTGAAAATTTAGCTTCCATTCAATTTATCCTTTCTCAATTAATAACGTTGCAGGCTTCAAAAAAAATATAATAATACGGTTTAATTTGTTCCTGCCATGGATAGTTTACAATAATCAAGCCAGATTTTCTTTATCGGTAAAAATGGCAATGGCCCAAAAATACAATCGAATTTGTGATAATCATAACGAAAGGCCTTTAATTATTAACATTTCCGTGTTCATAAGAGGGTAAAATATTAATGCTTTTTTCATTGGTTACAATGGGGATTTTCGCTATTTTTGTTGAAAGGAGAAAGAAATATTATTCTCCTGAAAATCAATAGATTAAAAATGGAAAAAATGGAATCCGGAGAGAAGATTGTTCAGGTAAACATTGAGAACCAGATGAAGACTGCATATATCGACTATTCCATGTCGGTAATTGTAGCCAGGGCTTTACCTGATGTAAGGGATGGATTGAAGCCTGTTCATCGCAGGGTGCTGTACGGGATGTATGAACTCGGAGTACTTTCGAACCGTTCGTATAAGAAATCAGCAAGAATAGTGGGGGAGGTCCTTGGGAAGTATCATCCTCACGGAGACACATCGGTTTATGATGCAATGGTGCGTATGGCTCAGGATTGGAGCCTGAGGTACCCGTTGGTTGACGGACAGGGGAACTTTGGTTCCATGGATGGCGACAATCCCGCAGCCATGAGGTATACCGAAGCCAGGATGCGGAAAATTGCCGAAGAAGTTGTTGCCGATATAGAAAAAGACACCGTTGATTTTAAACTTAATTTCGATGATTCACTGCAGGAGCCTACTGTAATGCCTTGCAGGATACCCAATCTCCTGATCAACGGAGCCTCCGGTATTGCAGTCGGGATGGCCACCAACATGGCTCCCCACAACCTGAGCGAGGTTATTGACGGGATCATTGCCTATATAGATAACAGGGAGATTACAATAGACGAACTGATGAAGTTCATAAAAGCCCCGGATTTTCCAACAGGCGGTGTGATTTACGGTTACGAGGGTGTTAAGGAAGCTTATCATACTGGCCGTGGAAGGGTCATGATGCGCGGTGAGATAAAGATAGAGCAGGATGATCATGGCCGGGAGAAGATCATTGTTACCTCGGTCCCATACCAGGTGAACAAGGCGGAGATGATCAAGAAGACAGCCGAGCTTGTAAATGATAAAAAAATTGAAGGGATAACCGATATACGCGACGAATCAGACCGCCAGGGGGTACGCATAGTGTATGAGCTTAAGAAGGAGGCCATTACCAATGTGGTGCTCAATAAGTTATACCAGATGACGCCATTGCAGACATCCTTTAACATCAATAATATTGCACTTGTACATGGCCGCCCCATGACTCTCAACCTGAAAGATCTCATCGTGCATTTTGTGAACCACAGGCATGATGTGGTTACCAGGAGGACGAAATATGAGCTGGCAGAAGCGGAGAAGCGTGCGCATATTCTTGAAGGACTTTTAATTGCTCTTGACAACCTTGATGCGGTTATTAAGCTTATCAGGGAATCGAGAACACCCGATGATGCCCGTAATGGCCTGATGGAGAGTTTTTCCCTGAGTGAGATCCAGGCAAGGGCTATCCTTGATATGAGGCTGCAAAGGCTGACAGGGCTTGAACGCGATAAGATCAAGGCCGAATACGAGGAACTTCTCAAACTTATCGAACACCTGAAAGCTATCCTTGCCAATGAAAGCCTGAGGATGGAAATCATTAAGGAGGAGATGAGGGAGATCAAGGAAAAATACGGTGACGAATCACGCAGCCAGATCGTTTATGCTGCAGCAGACTTCAGGATGGAAGATGTGATTGCGAATGAGAATGTCGTGATCACCATCTCGCATATGGGGTATATCAAGCGCACCCCCCTATCGGAATACCGCAGGCAGAATAGGGGAGGGAAAGGATTCAGGGGATCGGATATTCGGGATGAGGATTTCCTGGAACATCTGTTTGTTGCCACTAACCACAACTACCTGCTGTTTTTCACAGAAAAGGGCAAGTGCTTCTGGCTCAGGGTATTTGAGATTCCTGAGGGAACCAAGATATCCAAGGGGAGAGCCATACAAAACCTGATCAACATTGAGCCTGATGATAAGGTAAGGGCTTTTATAAATGTCAAGGATCTTAAAGACGAGGAATATTGTTCTTCCAATTATATAATATTATGTACCAAGAAGGGAACCATAAAGAAGACCTCCCTGGTTGCATATTCAAGGCCGCGGCAGAATGGCATCATTGCAATAAATATCAATGAAGGCGACCGCTTGCTTGAAGCAAAACTGACCCATGGGGAAGATGAAGTTTTAATGGCCCTGCGTTCAGGCCGGGCTATACGCTTCAATGAAATCAAGGTCAGGCCAATGGGGCGCAACGCCTCAGGTGTAAGAGGTATCACCCTCGGAAATAAAAACGATGAGGTTGTCGGCATGATTTGCCTGCCAAAAGACCAGCAGAGGGAGGTATTGGTTGTTTCTGAGAACGGGTACGGGAAAAGGTCCGACATTGATGATTACAGGGTAACCAACAGGGGTGGTAAAGGCGTAAAAACCATTAATATAACCGATAAAACGGGTCCTCTGATTGCAGTAAGAGATGTAACCGACAATGATGATCTTATGATCATTAATAAATCGGGGATCATTATCCGTATGGCTATTGCCGACCTCCGCATAGTCGGGCGTGCAACCCAGGGTGTCAGGCTTATCAAGATCAATGAAGGGGACGCCATTGCAGCCGTTGCCAAAGTTGAGGTTGAGGAAGGGGCCGAAGGAGATGAGATACCCGGGGAGGAAATAATCCCTGCAACTGGAGATGAAACTGCTTCACCGGAGATTGATACACCATCAGGAAATGAAGAAAATTAATTTTCTGACTGTCTTTATTTATCAGGGGGCTTTTCATAAATTTGCCGCTTCAAAATTGAAACTTAATTCTCTACATATGAAAAGGATAGTGTTATTGGTGTTAATGGTAATCTCCATTTCACTCGCATTTGGTCAAAAATCTGTCCGCCAGACAGCATCTAACTACCTGAAGGAGGGAAAGTTAGACAAGGCACTTGAAACCATCAACCAATGTATCCAGGATCCCAGTACTGCCCAGGATCCCAAAGCATGGTTCATCCGTGGCAATATTTATTCAGAAATTGCCATAACCAAGGACGACAAATACAAAGCGCTTGACCCTGAGCCACTCGCAAAAGCGTTGGAATCCTATAAGCAGGCTACGAAATTTGATGAAAAAAAGGAGTTTGCCGAAGATATCTTCCAGAAAGTGAATTGGCAAAGAAATACTTTTTTCAACCAGGCTGTGGATTATTATGGTAAAAAGGATTATAAGAGTGCCATGCTTTCATTTGATCACAGCTTTTCTGCTCTTGCCGCAATCAATATCCCCGATACCATATCCTTGTTCTATGCTGCGACCTGTGCAACCTTGGCCAATGAAAGGGTCCAGGCAAAGAAGTATTATATTGACCTCTTAAAGCTTAAGGCTAAGTCGGTGAATATATATGCTTCTTTATCAGAACTATATCGCCAGGAAAAAGATTCAACTGCAGCCTTGGCAGTAATACGTGAAGGGCAGAAAATGTACCCTGGAAATATGCAATTATTCCTCGCTGAAACGAATATTTACCTAACATTTAATGATACCAATAAAGCCCTGAGCAACCTCAGCACAGCTGCTAAGAAGGACACAGCAAACCCGAGCATATATTATGCACTTGGCCACATTTATAATAACCTGGTCGATGATACGACTAAAAAGCCTGAGATTAGGGAGCAAATGTTCAACAATGCCGCAGACGCCTATAAGAAGGCAATTCAATTGAAGCCTGATTATTTTGACCCTGTATTCAACCTTGGAGCTTTGTATGTCAACAAAGCTGTTTATTATGATGATAAAGCCAAGAATCTGCCACTTGATGCAGAAGCTGAATACAAGACACTGAAAGCACAGGCAGATAAATACCTTGAAGCTGCAATCCCGTATCTTGAAAAAGCTACAGAAATGCAACCGACAGATGTTTCGACATTAAATTCCCTGAAACAGATCTATATCAGGCAGCAGAAGAATGACAAGATTAAAGCCATTAACGAAAAAATCAATGCTGTTCAAAAGAAATAGGGGTTATGAAAAATTAAAAGCCGTCCTTCAGGGACGGCTTTTTTTTTGCTATGCAGCAGGGCAGAGGAGACATTAAATCTGCCAGGGCAAAAAACAGGGAGGCTTTCAATATTTGATTATGGGAATCCCTGATATTTATACTTAACATAATATTAATTATAAGACAAATTAGTAAATCTCTTATATTGATTATCAGGCAGTTAAATTTTTCAAAAGCGTAAATACTCCGGTATATTTCCTTATATTTGCAGTTTAATTACCATATAACATTGAGAATCAACAAAGAATAACGGGAGAATAACCTCCGGATAACCTCCTGAAATGCATTTATATTATTCTATTCCAATGTATTATGAATTCATTTAATTATTCTGCATTTTAGCTATGAAAAGAATAGAATTCAAAAATATTATCCCTCCTAATGGCCGTAGTTTGAAAATTGATGAGAACCGCTGGCGTGTTTTACTTGGCGGTAAAACGGAAATCTCGTTTAAAAATCAAAAACATGCTATCGCTTTTCAGACAAGGATCAATGAAGAACTAAATGATGCACTGGTTATATATAACGACATTTCAATTGAACTCTACCGGCATTATAGAACTAATTGGTTTTATTTCAATATAAATCAAAACCAAGCCGGTAATGAAAAGAAAATTCATCAGGGATTTTCTGAAGTTGAAAGGTTGATGGAAAAAGTGGTAATTGAATATGAACAATACAGAATCCTTGCAAATATTGGAAGTATTGCAGAATACCTCCGGGTCATTGCGAAAGCTCTTCAGTCACTTCAACGACATCGTGAATCCTATGCAGAAGTTCGAAGTTTGGAACTTATTATATCTCGAATCAATACTTGTATTGAGACGATAAACAGTCTCGGATGGAACCCAGTTCCAGATGGTGGTGAGATTGTGCGTTGTGAACTCTATCAAAAGCTTAAAGAACGAGAACAGTTAAAAATTTTACAGGAAACCTTGTATAAACGAAGCCTGAAAGATTAGTATTCCTAGTACCATATTATATATACCCATCAACTGACAATACAGGTAATAGTTATCGTCAACAGGCCAAGAATCTCTCCATCTACAGGAGCTTCTGCCGGCTGACCTTCAATAGCAGTTGCTGCTTCATCACCATTCAAAGGAATTCCGATTGCACCATCCCCTGCAGCCAGGCTAAAATAAAGCCAGTTATCTTTTGACAGGGATGAGAATGAAAAGACGGTTGTTTCAGTTCCTGTGTAGGCAGCCTGCATTGGATGTTGGGTTAAGAGCAGGCCCTGGTCATTGACCCCGGTTCTGCACTCAATATTGAAATCCACTCTCGATTCGTTACTGAAATGAGAATCAATCCTCACCACCGTCTGGTCCTCATATAATCTCACAAAGACCATTGCAGATTTACTAGAAGGATTCGGGATATTCAGCATGTACTGTTTTACCTGCTGAACCTGGCCGCCACCTCCGGTTTCTCCCCAGGGAACCCAATAACTGCCGTTCCACAGATAGGCTGTGAACTTTCCTGAATTATAATACAACTGTCCTTCTACCGGATTTTGGGGTAAATCCGGTAGATTATGCAGGACAGCGTTGAGAAGTTGATTTTGTTGAATGTCCAGATTGGACTTAAATGAAGGCATAACAGCTTTTTAAGTTTCCAGATTATCCCACAATTACGATCTGACCGGTAATTGCAGTTGCAGAAGTCCAGGTAACGTCACCGGCAGCGTTCACGTTGATGTCCACTTCAACTGAATAGCGGGTTGTTGAAATGGTTTCATAAACTGAAACAACCACATCGGCGGTGCAACCATGTGTAGCAGCTGCAATGGTCTGAGTTGCAACACTGGTGATTGCTCCCACATATTTCTTGGTTCGGCCAGTGGTTTTTCCGTCAACATAGGTCTTTGTGGCTTTCTGGGTTGCAAGCCTGGTATCACTGTTGGCGGTCAGTGTTCCATCAGTATCAATGACACCGGCCTTGAAATTGTCGGTTTCAAGGTTGTTGATCGTATTGCTATCAGCATCGATGGATTTGTTGGTCAAGGTCTGGACGGCTGCCAACCTTACCAGATCAGAGGATTCAGTGTTGTCAACCCCGTCGAAGTCGGCAGCGACAATGGCAGAACCTTTGGTAACATTGGCAATTACCATATCTCCCACGCTCACTCCGGCACCGGATGGTGTACTCACCCCGGAAGTCGTACCGGCAACAGTCACTTTCCAGAACCATCCTTTTTGAATGGTTGTGATCCCCTGGGCTGCAATGGTCTGGCTTCCATCGAAGGTGCCTTTGTAAACCATCCCGGCAGTGATTTGCCCCTGGATAGCAGCAACCTGACCGTCAACGTAGGTCTTGGTGGCTTTCTGACTGGCCACTTTCACATCGGAATTGGCCGCCAGGTTGCCATCGATATCAAGGTATGCCAAAGGCATTTGCTTGATGTCATCAACATTGGTCAACCCTACCTGGGCCTTGGTTGTGGCGTGAGGGTTGGAAGTCGATGCAAGATGGGTGTCAATCGCGGCATGGGTATTCGTGCCCCGGTTGAGCAGGGAATTGTGATCAATAGCTGTGGGATCAACGCATTTTACCCAGACCGTTCCATTCCAGTATTTCTCATAATTATCCGTCGTGTCGAAATACTTCTGGCCTTTTATCGGGCTTGCCGGGGCCGATGCCAGATTCTGAATTACAGCATTCTGCAATTCGTTTTTGTTGAAGTCCAACGGGACCAGTACTTTTTTTGCCATGGTTGTGATTTTAAGGTTTATAAAAGGTTAACTGTAAATTATTTTTCCGCTTGCCGGGGGATTCAGCCGGATCACCATCTGATCAGTTGATTCATGAGTAATTTCCGAGATCAGTTCACGACCGGTGGTGTCAACAACAACCACAGTCGGATATTTTTGAAGATTATGCTGGATCGTAATTTCGCTCTGGTTGACAAAAGACTGAACAACTTGAAGTGTTGAACCACCACCACCGGGGGGTCCTGAAGCTGCCGGGTCAATGATCCGGTACAAAAAGAAAAGTTCGATCTGTGCGCTTCCGGATTTTGGGTTCTCACCACCGGACAGGCAAACATAAACCGGGGTGTTGGTAAACAACTGTGTCGAAAAAACAGGCGTCATGCGCTGAATTTCCATTGACTGAGACATAAGAAACAGTGACGGGAAATAGCCCCAATCCTGCGTTTCAGTATCCCCATCTGTTGTTACATTCAACATCTGGTTAGGATAAATGTTCAATCCTCCTATAGGTGGCGGGGTCGGAGTGATCCGGGCAATAAGAGAAATCAGGTCAATGATCTTTCCGGATCCCGGAGCTGGGATGATTACATGGATCTCTGTCAGGCGATTGCTTTCATCTTCGGTAATTACATGCTTTCCCGCAATGACAGGCGAAGACTGGCTATTTTGCAGACTGTTATACAGTTCTGTGAAGTTTTCATTGATTTTCTTCCCGCCAACGCGGAGTTTGTCACCCCTTTTATCGCCCGGTACAATCCCGAGATTTATTTCTTGTCTTGCCATAACTTAATATTCTATCTGGTCAAATGTTATTTCCATGTCGTCAAAGCTGACCTCCATATTATCCCAAGTCAGCGGCTGGGGAAGAATGACCGGATTAGCCGAGCTTTCCGGAGCATGAACCGAAAAGAAGGAGTTCTGATACGAGCGTTCATACTCGATTTCGAGGTTGTACAGGTATTCTCCGTCTTTGAGGAATGGAGTTATTTTTGCCGATTTGACAACGATCTGGAACAGTTCTTTCCCGATCTGTTCATATGCCTCCAGGGATAAGAGAAGCTCCCTGAGGCAATTCTTTTCTTCAAGGGATATCCACCCGGAATTGGCTTTGCAGATTTCAGTCTCTTTGGCACTGAACTGTTTGGCGGGAGCATTAAAGAAGGAGTATTTTTCCTCCCTGACAATGGAACCGAACAAGCGTTCATATTCCAGGTTGAGTTCGGACTTACCTAAAAACCTGAAAGTATCATAGGCCGAAAAAGAGTTGCGATAAAAAAAGACTTTTTCATTCTCAAAAACCCGGGAATCGTTATTGAACACCCGGCGTTCAGAAAGATAGTCGTCATTGCTGTCCATCAAAAACACTTCCCATGACCGGACAATTTTGCCGGGCTGGGCATTTACCAGGTCAAGATGATCAAACCCAACCTTGAATTCCATCACTGAAAAGGCAGGAAAGACAACCTGAGGGGTTGCATTGATCACCTTGTGGGAACCATCGGTGAAATTGACGATTACGACAAGTCGATACTGAACTGATGTAAGGTTATCCTGGAAAAGGAAAAACAGTTTTTCCATCACTCCGCTGCGGGAATACTTTGCCAAAGGAAGCCAGGAAAGAAATTTCTGCTTATTTGCCGCTATGGAGAAGTATTCCAGGTATTTTTCATTCAGCGATGTCAGCAGTTCATGGTTAAGGCCACCGGCCAGTGCATATTTCCAACCGTTCGACTGCAGGCCTTTGACATTGCCGGCAATGCTTTCTGCAAACGAAACCCGGTATTTGAGAAGGTAATCCCATCCGTGAGATTTGAAATTACCTGACAGTTCAGGGAATTCAAAGCGTTGTATTTCCCAGGCAGCAAATTTTGACTGGATATAATCCGATATATCAAACCTTGCACAACCGATGAAATCGGCGGGTTTGATGTCCTCCCCTATCGGATTATTAGCAGAATCGCGCACCAGGCACAGGATACCAAAGAAATCCTGGTACTCATCATCGGTTCCGGGAGTATTAACCCCCTGCCCTACCCCGATAACGTTGACATTTGAGAAAACTATAGAGCCATCAGTTCCAGATTGTTTCGCCTGAAGGTGGATCTTCCTGTTGCTCGTTCCCGGACCATCAAGAGTTACGTTGAAATATTTTTGAATGTCGTAATTCTCAAGGAAACACTGATAAATACTGTTTGCAAAGTCATTGAAAGTCTGGCCGAAAGAACCCACTTCAAATAACAGGCCGTCAAAGTCGGTAAGCCCGGCAGTTTTAAATTCCAGAGTTTTACCCGCAAATTGAAGTTTGAAGGAATGGCCAATTGAAGTATCAACTGCCGATACCACCAGTTCAAAGGATGCACGGCTGCCAAGTGAGATAAGATAACGATCCGAGCAAGTTTCGTAAATGACGGGATTCCCGGCAAATGAAATGAAGTTGGGCGACTCCGTGATATCGATCATGGTGCAATAGTACCATGAGATCACACGGAAATAAAGGACAGTATCAGGGGGCCGTGAAGCACTTGAGCTGAGCGGATTTAATAGAAGCTTTGTTCAGGGTGACGGAAATTTCACTGATCAGGTAATTGATCCCGTTTATTCGGTATCGCTTGGTAAAATCCAGGTTTTTCAACTCTATGAAATTCATCTGTTTTTCGATCTTCACACTCTTTCTGGTCTCCATGATCCAGTTTACCCAGTCCTTCCAATAGAGATTGAATAACCCGTTGGGACCAGGGTACCGCAATGAAAAATTGCTATTGTTGGCAAAACCCCTGAGCCGAACCGGTGTTCCCCACCCACCGGCCATCCCCACCCAAAACAATCGAGGTGTAATTTTCTGGTAATCTGCTCCCAGGTTTCCGCAGTTCACCGAAATGTACTTATCCGGCAAGGAGGAAAAAATCGTTTCGAACTTATTTTTCTCATCCCCCCATTTGTAGAAGAACTTATCGGTGAGCATCGGCCCGCTGGGCAGTTGTTGCCATTCAATCAGAAATGTATAGGGATTTACAGCCAACTGCCACCAGGTATTCGTTTCCACTACATAATAGATGTCTCCAAGCCAAGTAAACGGATACGGGGGGATATCAGAAAAATGCTGAACAGCCCCTTTAATCATTTCTGTAATGCCTTTTTCAGCATCAAGTTGTGCCTGGTATGCCATATCACCTGCATCAGGTCCCAGCAGGAAACGGAACCCGGTAATCTGTTCGGGGATCTCCTGTGTAAGCGAAAGGATATTCTTTGAAAACTCAACAATCTCCGAGCGAAGCAACACCTCTTTGTTGCCGACGATGCGGATAACCCGTTGCCGGGTATCAACATGAAAGCTACAATTGAACCACTTCTCCAGTCCTGCGATAAATTCGCTGACCTTAACATTTGGCACAAGACGACAATAATAGAGCTTTTGCAGCCCGAACAAGACTTCGCTCAGGCTTACTGAATTGTAGACAACCAGGCGCGAAAGTTCGATGCTGGAAGTAAAAAACTCATCCTGCAGCCGGTACCCGAAAATTTCGGCAAGCTTGTTCAATACGAATTTCAGGTAAAGAAAAGGGGTCAAAATGGTTCTGCATTGCCCGTCAGTTGTGTACTTGCGCAGCCAGCCATCCGGGAATATGTAATTATAGGCCAATAGCTCCGGGTTGGTTGCCGGGGGATCATAAAAGGTTGGGTTGCTGATCTCCGGCATGGAAAAATCCACCTCCGGATAAAAATGGGTCAACGACCAATTAAAATAATCCACCGCCTGCTGATCACTTTCAAAGCTCATCATCCCCAAGTCTACCCGGTTCAAAAAGATGTCCTTCACCTCGAAATTGAAATTCCCCTTGTTGATATAAAGAGTTCCTTCAAATGTCTTTTCTCCGGCTGTCTTGATCTTAATCTGACCGGTGTACAAAACCATCCCGTTCCAGCGGATACTTCCTTCGAAAGTCTCATAGATGCTCCGGGTCGATGCGATCCGGTTCTTCCACCCCATGATTGATACGTTTCTTGCCGTAGAAGGAACCTTAAAAGGAAAGGAATAATCGCCAACATCGTTAAAGATCGGAGATTTGAGGTTGAGGGAAACTGAAAAATCATCGTTCAAGTCAAGGGATTGATCCCCAATCAGGATGGAAAGCATAATTTTCTACAGTTATTTTGATACTTCGGCTTCGATTTCATTGACCCGGTTTGTCGTTTCCCTCAGATGTTCGTAGGAGATAAAGGCAGGAATTCCCTGCTCTATCAAAGAATTCAACCGGTTTATACTGGCCATGAATTCAGGGTCAACTGCTGCCGGTAATGCTGCCGGACCAGCAGCCGGAGAATCCACGTACCGGCCAACGGCCCTTTGAGGAACCCTTGCAAAATTTATCGCATCAATAACATGGGGGTAGTTTACCATCAGGTTCTTTGTCGTTTTGGGATCAATGACAATCTCCTGGCCTGTTTCACTGATCAGTGTTGGAGTGGAATACAAACCAGTTTGGGGAGAATTTACCAGCGGAACATCCTTGTAAAGTTTATTATCATCCTGGCCTATTACCGAGTAGCGGCCTTTGGCTGCTTCCGGTACCTTCTGGCTCAGGATATAACCGATCTGGATGGCACCAAGAGCAGCAGTAATAATGCTGAGCACGATCCCCACCCCGGGACCGGCACTCAGCGCCGATGCAACCGCAGTGGCAACGCTGATAAGGGCATTGAACAACGCAACTTCTTTGTTACGCACAGCCTGGTCATGCTCCATCTTTTTGCGTTTCTTGTCCAGGTCTTTATCCATTCTGCTGACCTGTGCATCGTATTGTGCCTTTGTGATGAGTTTTGCATCAAGCTGTGCCTGCAAGTTTGATTTCTTCTTGTTATTAGCTTCTTCATCCTGCTTTAACTGCTGGTTTTCTGCATCAGTCTGCATTGAGAAGATCGCAGAGAGGCCATCAACAGCGCCTTTTGCCAGGGAGATCGCATCATCGGCGACTCTTAAAGCGGTTTCCTTGGAAAGTTGAATTTGTTTGGCAGCAACCTCTTCTGCCATTTGTTTTTTGATTTCGGCTGTCCGGGCTTCATCCTTGATGTTATCTTCAAGAATCTTCCGGTACTTTGCATCGACCTCAAGGCGGATTTTGACCTGTTTTTCAGCCAGGTCGATATCAGATTTCAGGCGCAGACTCTTTAGCTGCTCCTGGTAATCGAAAAGATTCTTGTCATCATTATCCTTGTGCTTTGCAACGACATTCGTTCCTTTCTGGGCGAATGTATCCTTGATGTCTTTTTTCTGCTGTTCGGTTGCCTTGGTGACCGACAGCGTATATTCCATTTCCTTTTGAAGCGAATCAAGGACGGCCTGCAAATACTCATCAGAATCCTTATCCATGGATTCCATTTTTGCATCCGCTTTTTCCTTGTCTATTTTGTATTGAGCCTGGATTTCCTTTTCCGCATATTTGAGGCGAATCTCGTCTTGCTTTTCGATAAGCTGATCTGTGAGAACTCGTCTGAGTTCCACTTCATCGGCAGAATTACCTTTGATTTTTTCAAGGCGTTCAGCCAGCTTTTCTTCTTCGATGGCCAGTTCCCTGTCCATTTCTCCTTCGGTGACAGCCGCCCTGGCCTGGGCCAGTTGCTTCTTAATGTCGAGAAGGTAATCAGCCTGTTTCTTTGCCTTCGATTCAACTTCCGCCGGAGTCCCAGTGGATGGATCTGATTTATCGAATGACTGAATCTTTTTATTCAGATCCTTTATCTTGCCCTGGACCCGGATAAAATCCTCCGAACCAGCAACAGATGCTTTCAGGGCAATCTGGTATTTTGAAAGTTTTGCCTCTAGGTTGTCGAGCGATTCCCCGACGATTTTATCACCGATGCTTTCAGCATTGAGCACATCGCTAAGGGATTGTTTTGCATCCTTGAACTGTAATATTTTATCCTGGAGTTTTTTGATCCCTTCATCATAGGGCTTTGTTGCTTCGGTGCGGTTCTCTTGGGCATCAATGGCATTGTCGGCCACAGCCATAGCAGCACCGCCCGGGCTGGCGGCACCTTTGACAGTATTCCAAACTCTTTGAAGGATCGTTGGTTTTGCTGCCGCTTCGCCAATAGATTTCTGTTTTGCCTGCATCAAAAGTAGTTCAGCTTCTGCCTGTTTAATGGTCAGGTCGATCTTTTCCTGAAGATCCTTTTTCTCCTGAACGGAAAGCAGGTTCAGGTTTCTGACAGTACCAGCGACTTTTTCATAGGCATCTTCAAGCTTCTTATTGGCCTCGGCCAGCAAAACAGTGGTTGAAGCCTTCAATTTCTCCAGGGCAATAGCCTGGCTATTGTACGTTTCGTATGTCTTGATCCCGGCAACCAAAGCTGTAATGGCGGCTATGACCAGTCCTATCGGGTTTGCTGCCATAGCGGCATTCCAAAGCCATTGTGCAGTGGTCGCCAGTTTGGTAGCGATCGTGCCATTTCCTTTCCAAATGGCCAGCAACTGTTCTTTAACGATAAGGTATTCAAGAACTACGGCATCCTTCATCTTCAGAAGGATTCCTTCCTTCAAAGTCAGGTTGTTCAAAATTGCAACCTGAATCGATCTTGTTTGGGCTGCAATATAAACCCCGATGGCCCCGGTAACAGCGATAAGCCCGATCCGGTATTTGTCGATCCATTCTGGCAGTGCTTTCAGCCATACCACCAGGTTAACAACGGCACCGACCATGGATTTCAGAAACTCTGTAACTCCCGGCAAGGTAATCAGCCGATAAAACTCCTTACCAAGTTTATCCAGGGTGGCACCCAGGGTTGTGTTTTTGTCATTAAACTGCCTTAGAATTTCATCGGTACCTTGTAAGGATTTTCCCGCCAGGAGAACTTTCTGTTGGAGCATGTCGGTATTGTTCCCAAGCTTGGCAAAGACTTCCGAAGCACCGGCCCCGGAAATTTCCAGTTCCCGAATCAGCTTTCCTAATATTGTTGCACCCTCTCCACCTCTCTTCGATCCTTCGACAACTTTCACGAAAGCTCCATAGAGATCAGTATTTACCAATGTTGTAAAATCCTTCAAAGGAATTCCGGCTACTTTTGCGAAGTCGGCAGTGTTGTAAGTCATCTTCATCAGAATCTTCGTCATTGCTGTTCCACCTCTTTCGGTCGAAACAGCAAGCTCCTGGAGTGTTGCAGAAATGCCCATCACTTCAGCAGAAGATAATCCGAGCGACATACCAACGCCGCCAATTCTGTTTGAAAGGTCAACCAGAACGGGGGCCGTTGCGAATCCGTCAGCTCCCAAGACATTTATAGCATTACCCAACCGGAGCATGTCGTCGGAAACCGCAGAAGTCTTCATGTCCGTCAGGACATTCCTGAGGGTTCCCATCTGGGTTGCGACTTCGCTGGCACCACCTTGTATTTCTGCACCGAGGGCGACATTGAGTTTGTCGATTGAATCGACAAACGGAAGGATATCTTTCTGGGCAATACCAAGCTGACCAGCAACCACAGCCATTTCGCGAAGGTCGCTTCGGGAAGTCCGGGTGTCGATCTTTCCCAGTTCAGTATTCAGTTTCTTTACTTCATCAACTGTCAGTTTGGTGGTTTTTCGGATATCAGCCAGTGAATCTTCAAGTTTCGCATTGCCTTTGATGATGCCAACCACGGCAGCGCCGAACCCGATAACTCCCACGGTGATCATTTGAAGCACCTGCTGATATTTATTGGCCTGATCGGCAAGTTTTGAAAAGGCGCCACTGGTCTGGTTTATTTCTCCCCGCAGGTCTTTTAGCCTGCCATTCACTTTCTGAAATTCCCTCTCCTTTTCGCCAAATTCCTTGGAATTCACATTCAATTGGCGAAGTTCAGCATTCAGTTTTCTGGCTTCAGCCTCCAATTGCTTGAGAGTGGCATTCGCTTTTTCACCGTTAAAAATGACGGTGGCTGTGGAAGTTTCGTTTTTAGCCATTGTTTATTGATTTATCAGATACGTTCTCGGTGATTGCCATCACACCTCTGTGGCCATACTCTTTGGCAAATATTTCACTGAGCTTCATGACTTCGGCATGAAATGTCTTGGAATACCATTTCTTCGGTCTCCTTCGGTTACCAAGCATTTTCCCGGAAAGTTTGCGTGAAGCAGCAGATTCTTTCACATCGCCAATCTTGACGCCTTTGCCGACACCCATATCGACAAAGCGACCGTAATACTCAAAAAGCAGGGTGATCTTCAGCACATTTCCCTGTGCCGATGCAAGGACATCATATTTGAAACTTTTAAGCAGAGTACCGGTATCACCAATTTTATTGGAAGCAAGTTTCTTCTTCCATTTGATAATGGTGATCTTTGCCCAGGCCTGGGCTATTTCACGTTCAGAAAGGTAGGGTTGGGTTGTGCTTTGCATTGAGCAAAGGAAAGCACAATACCATGTTTGGTAAAGGACAAAAAAAGCCAATCACTGACTATCTTATATCAAGATATTGGGTTCGATGGAATAATGGCATACCCATTGAAGTAAGAAAATTCTATTTATTAAAATATTTTTGCAATAACTGTAGTAATTCATCTTTGTCAATGGGTTTTGAAATGTAATCGTTGCAGCCTGCATCTAAGGCCTTTTGCCGGTCGCCTGAAAGTCCATAAGCTGTTTGAGCAATGATGATCACATCCTTGTTAAACTGACGGATTTGACGTGTGGCTTCATACCCGCCCATTCCGGGCATTCTGATATCCATCAAAACCAAATCAAGGTCGGGGTTGTTGCGGCAAACCTCAATGGACTCAACTCCTGTTTTTACGTGTAAAACATCATGGTTGTTTTTTTTGAGCATTGATGTGATCAGGAAATCCGATGTTTCATCGTCTTCGACAATTAATATTTTCAGGTTTTTAATTTGAGCTTCTATGTCTTTTGTAGAAATAACATTTGCAATAGCGCGTTGTTCCTGCTTGTTTGTATTGTATGGAATGGTGAAATAAAATAAGGAGCCTTTTCCAGGTTCACTTTCTACCCGGATTTTCCCGCCCAGCATTTCAACATATGCTTTGGAAATTGATAATCCCAAACCAGCCCCCTGATAAGCATGCGTATCGAAAATATCAGCCTGGATAAATCGTTTGAATATGGCTTCCTGCCTGTTTTTGGCAATTCCAATACCCGTATCTTTCACAAAAAACTCAAGGTATTCGCCCTTCTTTTCATATCCAAATTCAATTGAACCTTCGTTGGTATATTTAATGGCATTTTTGACGAGGTTGGTTAAAATGGCATAGATTTTTTCACGGTCTGTTTCAATGATGGCTTCCTTTGCCGGCAGTAAATTTTTAAAGAAAAGGCGCATTCCTTTATTTTCCACCTCTGGTTTGAAGAAAGTATAAATGTATTCTATCTGATCGTTAATATTCGACTCCTTAAGGTCAACTTCCATCAGCCCGGCTTCTATTTTCGAAATATCTACAATATCGTTGATGATGTTGAGCATTCGGGCGCCACTTTTCTCAATGATGCGAATGTACTTTTGTTGCTCCTCGCCTGTAAGATTCGGTTCTTTCAATAATGAGGCAAAACCCAGAATGCCGTTCATCGGAGTACGGATTTCATGCGACATATTGGCAAGGAATGCGGATTTGAGGCGGTCGCTTTCTTCGGCGTGTTCTTTGGCGATGATTAATTCAATCTCTTTCTTCCTATTCTCTGTGATGTCATTTATAACTCCAACCAGAAATTTATTGCCCTTAATATCGGTGTATAAGGTTTTCCGTATAACAATATTCTGAATTTTTCCTGTTCCATCGGTAAGCTGTTCCTCATTAATATTTTCTTCGCCTGTTCCAAATACTTCCTGGTCTTTTGCAATGAATACCTTCATTTGTTCTTCCGGGATATATTCATAACCGGTAGTGCCAATAAGTTTTTCAACCGGAAGGTTAAGAAGCGAACATAACGCATAGTTTACCAAACAAAACCGATGTTGATCGTCTTTGACGAAAATAGGAGAAGCTACAGAGTTAATAATCTTATCCAGAAAATCCTTTGATGCTTGTAGCGCTTCTTCTGCCCGCTTTCGCTCGGTCATATCAACCATTGTCACATTACACTGTTCTACATTTTCGGTAATGATGCCGGTAAGCAAAACATACGTTGGGACGTCACCATTCTTTACGAGTTTAACTTCGCAGGTTTCCTGGATTTTGCTTTGAAATACCTTTTCGAGAAACAAATTGAAAACCGGTTTGGTATCGGGAGAAACAAAATCGGTAAACCTGTTATTTATTAGTTTTGAGCGTTCCTTGCCAAGCATCTGTGCCCCGGTGATGTTTATTTCAATAATCTCACTTGCTGTAGATAGCATAAAATATCCTGATGGGGCAAATTCATATAAGTTGGTATACTTACTCGTAGCTACTTCGGCAACGGTCCTTGCACGTCGGAGTTCATCATTCTGTAATTCAAGCTCAACCTGATATACCTCAAGCTCGTGAATGAGTTTAAGCATTTCGATTTCAGAAAATGGCGAAACTGTTTCCGGCGTTTTCTTGTTCAGTAGCATCTCAGCCTTTTGGCGCAGGATTTCTGCTTCTGATTGGTTGTCTTTTTTCATTGGTCTTTCCTAACTTATTTCCTGTCTTTATTCCATCTGCTTATGGTCGATAATTTCCCGGATAAAACATTGAATTACCCTGGTATTTGCCACCAGATATACATTGCTGACGAACTCCACATTGATCTTTTTACCAGCGGCGGTTTCAAGCGGCAAATTTTCATAACGAACAATTTCCTTCTGCTGCAATTCTGAAAATTTATCTTTATTGGCCACAATGTCTTTGAAGCAACCTATCTCCCAGATTGCTTTTTCAATAAATTGTTCTTTTGAGTAGCCAAGCATCTCAATCAAAAATGGGTTCACATCCACAATCTTGCCGGTTTCTGAATCGAGTATAAGTATTCCATCTTTTGCCGATTCAAAGAGGCTGCGATAGCGGGTTTCTGAAATGGCCAACAACAACTCGGCCCGCGTGGCTATCGTAATATCGCTAAAAGTAATAACCAGCCCGTCAATTCGGTCGTCCAGCGTTCGGTAGGGCATAATCCTCACTGTAAACCATCTCCCGTCGTTGGTCGTAATGGCTGTTTCGATAGATTTGAGGGTTTTGAGTACCTGGCGGCAGTGGTCGCCTATTTCGGGATACTTCAAATCGGAAACCTGATCGGTAAATGGCCTTCCAATATCACCGGGCCGTAGTTTAAAAATATTGGTTAGCATATCTGTGAACCTGCGGATGTTCAAATCCTTGTCGAGGAAGAGGGTGGCAATCTCGGTGCTGTTGAGCAGGTTTTTCATGTCGTTGTTTGCCTGCACAAAATCACTGATCTTGCTTTGCAATTCAACATTTACCGTTTGCAGTTCTTCATTCAGGCTCTGCATCTCTTCCTTTGATGTGGTAAGTTCTTCGTTGGTTGATTGCAGTTCCTCGTTGGTTGACTGCAACTCCTCGTTGGTCGATTTCAACTCTTCCTGCGAGGTTTGCATCTCTTCGCGGATACCCTGCATGTCTTCATAACTGCGGGCAAGTTCATTTTCCAGCTCCTGTTGCCGTCCGCCTGATCTACGTTTTCCTGTTTTCGGGTTGAGTGTATCCGGTTGGTTAGGCGCATTTACATCCGTAAATACCACGATGATCATATTCCTGACCGAATTGGGATTTTCGATACGCTGAACTGTCACGTCAACAAATTGACTCCCCCCGTTGGTCCCGATTTTAATTTTGCGCAGGATTACCGCTTCAAAGTTCTGCATGGCTTTACGGAAGGCGCCTGGCAATGTCTCACGCAATCCTTCGCGTGCCATGGCAAAAATATTCACGTTTGTCTTGCCTGCCGCCGATTCAAGATATTTGCCAGTCCGCCCGGTAATAAACAGGATATCGCCTTTGTCATTTACCATCACACTGGCAGGTGCAAACCGTTGGAGCATAATCTGTTCGGCAATGGTTTGAATATTTTCTCCTGATTTTGGGATGATCTTAATTTCGGGTAGTCCTCCTTTAATGCGACTAAATGCGCTTGGGAAATCAAGAAGTTCGACTTGCTCTCCTTTTACCGCACGTTTGAATATTTTCAATCTGGAATCAAGTTCTTCGAACCCGTCTTTTGTGTTTCCAAGGGTTTCGGCGGTGCCGAGTACCATAATGCCTCCGGAATTAAGGCTGTAGTTAAACAACGCCATCAATTTTTTCTGCAATTCAGGCTCCATGTATATCAGCATGTTGCGGCATGTGAGAATATCGAGTTTGGTAAAGGGCGGGTCTTTGATCACATTCTGGGGAGCAAATACCACCATTTCGCGTATGGCGGCATTTAAACGGTAGCCTTGAGCCTCAGGGACAAAATACCGTTTGATCCGTTCGGGAGATACATCGGCAGTAATGTTGGCGGAGAAAACACCTTTGCGGGCTTTCTCAATGGCATCCAAATCAAGATCAGTAGCGAATATCTGCAGGGTAAGGTTCCTGTTTTTTTTAATCTTCTCCTGTACTTCTTTAAAAATAATGGCCAGTGAATAAGCCTCTTCGCCGGTTGAGCAGCCTGTAACCCAGGCGCGCAGCACATATCCGTTGGGCAACTCGTTCATTAGCGCAGGAAGTGTTTCTTCCTTAAGCTTGTCCCACACGGCGGTATCCCTGAAAAAGCCGGTAACACCGATCAGCAGTTCTTTGAAAAGTATCTCCACCTCCTTGGGATTCTCCTGCAAAAAACGGACGTATGTGTTTATCTTTTCAATCTGGTGAACGCCCTTTCTCCGTTCGATGCGGCGAAATAGGGTGTTTTTCTTGTACAACGAAAAGTCATGGCCTGTTTGTTCGCGCAGCAGGATGATAATTTTATCGAGGTTGCTTTTATATTTATCGTCTAATGCCGGATCAATTTTAACGACCGGGATATATTTCAGGAAAGAGATAAGTTTAGCGGGCAATTCTTCGGCTAGCGCTATAATATCGGCAATTACCGCTTCGGTGGCGCTGCGGGGCATGCCATCAAACTTGGCTGATTCAGGAGACTGTACCAGCACTATCCCGTTTTTTTCCTTGATGGCTTTCAATCCGAGACTGCCATCAGAGCCCATGCCCGAGAGCACAATGCCGATGCTTTTATCCATTTGGTCGTCGGCCAGTGACCGGAAGAAAATATCGATTGGTAATCGCAATCCTCGCGATTCAACCGGCTCGAACAAAAGCAGCGCGCCATTGAGCAACGACATGCTCTTGTTGGGAGGGATCACGTAAACGCAGTTTGGCTTTACCTTAAGGCTGTCGCTTGCCTGAAACACCTTCATCGGGGTAATTCGCTGCAGGAGTTCGGGCATGATGCCGGTGTGGTTCGGGTCGAGGTGCTGGATCACCACGAATGCCATGCCACTGCCCTTGGGCATGTTGGTAAAGAACTGTTCCAATGCTTCGAGCCCGCCAGCCGAGGCGCCGATGCCTACGATGGGAAAGTGACTACTATCGATTTTTGCGGGTGCTTTTGCTTTGCTGGTTTCCGTGGCTGGTGGCTTGCTGGCGCTCATGAGAAAATGTTTTTGCAATATATTCCTGTATTATATACAGGTAATGTCTGGTAAAGGTAACCTATAATGCAAAGAATTGGATATGAAATCTTTGTTGCTGATTAAAATTCTTGCGGCTTATAACCTAATATTTGGTTAAGTAAAAACGAATGTACTCCCTTTGAAATAAAAAAGGGCGTGAACCTTCGCCCATGTCCAGCTTCTGAGGGTACCGCCAAGCACCCAAGTGTAACTGAAATAGCAAGAGGAACACACCCGTTGGGTGCGTCCACTAAAACTATTTCTCAACACTTTAAATAAATTGGCGGTTTATCAGAAGAGAAATATTAGCAACGCAATATTTTGAATATGTTTAAGAACGATGAATTAGGTACGACTGGTATTTAATATCAAATTAGATACAAATATAAGACATAAAACCAAGAACTGGTCTCTATTAACCTACCTTTCAAAAGGAATTGGTTTTTGACTTGAGCAAAGTTTAAATTAAAGCTGGAACAGTCCTATGATATTTCCCATTTAGTGGAGTCAAACTCCAAATCAAGGCAATCCTGGAGTTTGAAAGAAACCATCATCCCGTAATCATTATCAAACACCGGCCCCAGTGTCTCATAACCAACAGAATTGATATTGAACCCCGGAATGGCTTTCATGGCAAGCGCTTCGCATTTCAGGTAATCATGGAGCATCCGGGCAATGATATCGGTTCCGATCTGCTTCATTTTCGAAATAAGCTGCATTTCACCGGAAAAGTCATCAATCTGATCCAGGTGCCCGATGATCAGGAACCCACCATTGATCGAATCCAGAATATTATCCAGGTTGGAGGCTTCAAAATTTCCGCAAAGGCTGGTCATGATGAGGGCAGGGTATTTAATGTTTGACCGGAGGGCAGCGAGCGGCTCGTTGATGTCCATCATGTAGAAATCATTGATTTCCTTGTGCTCCCTGGCGAGTGTTCGAAAATACTCAACGTAGCTGTTAATGTCGGTCATAGGATTCGATTTTGCTCATATACTCATGATACTCTTTAGCTTTCTTGTTCAGCCCGATAAGAACATTGTAAAGGTTCGAATTTATGACCGTGTCAAGGCTTTTATCATCGGTCTTACCGTCGGCAAGGGAGATGATGAGCGATGCCCATCCATTATCTTCGCTTCCGGTTCCACCCTGTTGTTCATAAACATATGGATACAACTGAGGCAAAGAATTCAAAACACCGGAAAAGAACAGGAAAATAGAGTATTTGACTTCATAATCGAGTCTGGAGATTTTTTGGCAACGGTGTTTCAGCGATCGGTTTACAAACTTTTTCCGGGGATCCTGGTTATCGGTAAAAGCCTTCCGGATGAACCAGAACCATTTCCTTGGCCGGTAAAGAACTGCCACCATTTCATCGAGATACTTTTGCTCTTTGGTTTTTGAGAAGGAATCGAGCAGGGAATTGGCCATGGTGAATTCCCCGAAGGTACAGTTCATCATGGCATCCGCCGGACCAAAGTATTTTCTTCTGCCGGTTCGCAGAACAGGGAGAAGATTTTTGGTCAGGGTAACCTCTTTGAAGAGGAAATTGAGGCTTTCGCAAAGGAAGTAAACATCTTCATGGTCCATGCCCTTCAACACTTTCTGCCGAATAGAAAGGAAATTTAAAAGCATCCTGATCTTAAAATCCACCACACTGTGCTGTCCCTGAAACAGGCGGCTGACAAATAAAACCTGTTTCTTTGTCAGCTCATTCCATTCGGAAGGCATGAAATAGATTTTACCATCAATTTCAACCTGGTTCATGACAGCAGTTTCCTTTTGAGATAGAGCCGGATAAGCTGTATTCCAACCATGATGACAATGATCGCCCAGGCTATTCCACCCGACCAGATCAGGAAGTTCTGAAAACCGGTGACTTTATACACCGGCTTTTCAATTGTTCTGGACTCAATTCTGAATTCCCGGATATGAGTTTCTTTCCACGCAAAGTAGATTGAGCTGCTGTCGATCTTTGCGCCTGTGGTAAGAACATTGTTCTGAACCGAAAAGAAAGGAACAACCCGCTTTCCCGGCTTAACTTCCAGAATCTCTCTTACAACCACTTTCCCGTCCTGGCATTCCAATAGCGCTTTGATCAAGCCGCTGTCAGCCGGTAATGGGATCAGGGAATCTTTAACGGAAATTACAGTATCGTGCTGTACAAAGACAGTTGCTCGCTCTGCAACAGGATATCTTTGAGCACATCTTTTTTCAGAAATACAGCCGGACATTAAGGCGGCCAGGAGCAGGATCAGGAAACCCGGTTTCATCATGCTATGAATTTAAAATTGTTCAATCGGTTCATCCATCCGCCAGAAAATTTAAGCTGGTCTGGATGGTTCTTTACCAGTTCTTCTATAAAAGTCTTCCTTGCCTGGAAGATCGAAGCATGAAGGCCGCGCTGGTTGACGTTATTGACGGCGAACAAGGTGCCCATCCCGACAATGCCATCATCAACCACCTTTAGTATCCGTTGCGGAATGACAATGCCCCATTTACCGCTGCCCCAAACCCAGTCAACCAGAATTTCAGCGATGCTCTGGTTGGTTATCTGATCCGCTTTCCAACGGTTCCAATAGTTCAGTCTCAGGACGGATACTGCATCAGCCTTTGACAATATCCGGATATCATCTGCATCAATATCTCCATCACCGTCTTTGTCATAGCCAACCTGTCGCCAAGTGGCCAGGGTTACACCCATGTTCGTAGCTCCTCCCCTGTCCTTGGGATCATTGACAAACCCGCCTTCGTACCGAAGGATCTTCGGGGCAAACAAGTCCAGTTTTGCCATACTATTGTTTGAATGACGGGTCTTTGACAAAGATCAGGGCGAAGCAAACCGGGGCAAATACTACATATTCGGTCAGGGTTGCCTTTCCTATTCCGACCAGTGCTAATCCACCGGCCAGCATCAGGATGCCGGTCAGGGTGGTTTTCCAATTCTTAAAGATTCTCTCTTTCATATCTGATTATTTTGATAATTGACCTTCAACCTTTGAAATTCTTTCACCATGATCTCCCAGCGTGGCTTTCATTTCATCAATGCCGGTATCATGCCGGCACAGGTGATCTCCGATCTCCTTATGCTTTTCGGTGCAATAAGTCTCACGGCATTGCATTTGGACAATGAGTTTATCGACCGATTTTTTCAGGGATGTGACTCCTGTATAAAATTGGTAAAGGAAAAATCCGATGACCGGAATTGCAATGATTTTGATGATGTCAAAGACATCCTGGAGGATAAAATCAATTGGCTTCATGCAAGGAAATATGAGTTATCGGATTTATTGAAAAATTCGTTGCGGGGTTCTGCTTTTGCTTTTCCTACATATCGGGTTGATTGGAAATAGGCCGGGTAAACTTCCTCACTGGCCATTTCATCAAGGAACTGCTGAAGGGCTTTCAATTCGGATTCTCCATCCCTTTGATTGGCTTCAGCCATGATGGAAATACGGTCTTTGTTGGAAGCCTGCTTTGAAGAGACATTGGCAAATGTATTGCCGGCAGTATCGAAAATGCCCCAATCGAGAATGTCAATGGAGACTTCCAGCAGTGCCCTGGCCATGGTAAGATGAGCCAGCGCCGGACGGATCAAATCCAGGATCGCAATATGAGAAGAGGTTAAATCATCATCGGATTGCCAGGCTGTTTTAAGCTCATCGAACAATTCCGCAGAAAGTGTTGGTCGTATATACTTCTTTTCAACAGAGCGGATAATAGGTTTAAGGCTTACGAAAACCCGTCTGCTCTCGCGTATATCCACCTCACTGTTGAACTCAAGGGTACCACGGATAAACAAATCTGCATCCTGGGGATCGTATCCGGGGTAGTCCTCCGTGTGTTCATCAAGGAATTTCAGGACGAGGTCCAGCGAAGTGTTTGCCCTGCGGATCCAATTTTCTTTAAGGTTCTGCACACGATATTGGGGCGCTGTCTTATGGGTAGTCGTTTCAATGACCTGAATACCCTGGGATGAAATACTTACGCCGAATTCATCGGCTCCAAGCCATAGGGCGTATAGTGCCAATGGTTTGCGTATCATCTCTATCAACTTAACCAGGTTGGCTTCAGTGGTTCCATCATCCGGAGGAACCGGATCCAGCGCCATCAGGTCTTGAAGCTGATTGTAAAGAACATTGCCAAGAACCGGTTTGATGAAGGATTCCTGGGCTTCATCAATATATGGAAACCAGTTTTCGATCGAGTTGCTGACATTTATGGAAGCAGCGGTCAAAACCTGTGAAAGATTATCAATGAGTCTTGTCATGCGATGTTCTTGTCGATGCGTTTATCAATCTTCGTTGGATGGTCCTGCATTGTTTGAGATGTGTCTACAGTCACATAGTCAAACTCAATGTCCGGCGACCATTTATTGAAATCCCGGATGAAATACAATGGTTCCAAACTGATTTGCCGGTAAATGCCCATCTCGGCATTAAGTTGCCAGAAAGCTTCCCGTTTGTCAGAACCACTTCCTGCTCCCAGGTTCCCGCCGGGAAGTCCTGAACCTACCAGGCAGGGATCAACACCAATGGCAAAAAGGATTTCCGAATTTGCTGCCTGAGAATCCGGCAGATAAGCATCATCCTTGAGCTTGTTGTCAATCACGTTGATCTTCCACCCTGCCAGGTATTCACCTTTGAACTTGTTGAAAAAGGTGAATGTGAGAAAAGCTTTCCCTGTGTTCTCAACATCTGATAGGAAATCGTTCATTTCCTCCAGAACCCTTGTTCTGGCCGACTCTCGTTGCTCCCTGGTATAATCCGGAGAAGGATACCTGTTCATGAAGTAATCATCGGGTATCTCAATATGATACTTAATAGTCATTTGATTGCGCATGATTGCCTGCTTTAATTGAGGCACCTTGTTGGCAATGCTGAGCCATCCGCTTTGGCGGATTCCGTTCCAGACAGAAAGGTGGTAATAGGATTTATTGAACGACCGGTAAAAAACCGGGTAGGCAAACTGCGGGTACTGATAACGTTTTCCGTCATAATTAGCAGGATCGAACATTGGAATCTTCACCAATGATCCATCGGTTTCGGTCGGATTGAAATCCCACTGTGCTGAATAGAACAAAAATGGAATCCGTGAAGGATGGTCACTGTCCATTTTGGCATTTCGGCAATAGGCCGGGTCTTTCACAAAAACCTTATTGATCTTATCCTTTCCCTTGTTCAGAATGAACTCAACCCAACCGTTTGCAAATATTTCAAGGCTGCCGATCAGTTCGATCCATTGAAAGTTCAGCCGGTTGATCCTTAAGAATTCAACCACATCCGGATCAGTGACTGGTTCCCGGATGGGAGCGCCAAGGTTATCCTTTCCTTTATCACGATAAGCCAGGATTCCACGGCCATAATGAACAGTCTTGCGTTTTTCCAGTGCCCGGAGTGCAATCGAATTCTTTTCAAGGTCCTTCAGGACATTCTGCGGAAACAAATTGTCGTCGCCCCAGGGAGACCATGGCCAGGATGAGAAATCTTTCGGGATCACTACCTTTTCCATGGCTGCATCTTCTGTCTTTTTATAGGATGTGGCCACGGCCTTGGCTCCAGGCATGAATGCAACTTCGTTTTCGTAAACGATCTTTCGTTTCATCAGTAGCAGACTTTCTTGTTATTGAATTCGATGATCAACCGGATGTGGAGCTTTCTTTTCTGTCCGTTGGGCAGAAGGATGTTCCTGGTTGAATTGCTCCAGTGCTGTGGATCCTTAGAAACTTTATCATTGACCGGGAAGTTCTTCCTTTCTGCAAATATTTCCTTTCCCTGTTTTGTTCTTACCGAGCATTTGCAGGCATCTTTCAGTTCAATGATCTCTCCACCCTCTTTCGTCGACCGGTTTGCAGTGACATATTTTAACTGGAACCTGATCGGCTTACCATGGCCATCCATGGAGTCCATGATCTCTAAAACATCCCACAACCGGATAAAAGTTGAATTCATGAAGCAATACTACAATGGCGAACATGAATAATAAAGGACACTATTTTCCCTCTGGCTTTACGACCATAAAAAAAAGCGTTCAGGCCTTAGCCTGAACGCCCTAATCATGGACTGAACCGAAGGTCAGAACTTGATTTTTCCTTCAACATCAGAGATGCTTGCATCGAAGGATGATCTGAGAAAATCAATGACTTTCTTGATGCCGGGGGTGAAACTGGTGGTGAAGACATTTCCGTCTGAGTCATTCAGCCGCATGGAGCAGTTGAAGTCATTGGATGCTGTCTGGAACCTTTCCAGTTCGCTGCGGGTCTGGACCAGCTTCGCCCTTTTTTCGATGACCAACTGGAGGTTTTCAACCTTGAGGATTTTCTCCATAAGGGTCATTTCCTTGACCGGTTCAGGAGCAGGAACAACGGGTTTTTCAGGTTCGACCTTCAAGAGCGGCTTCTGCTCCTCGGTTTTGTTCTCTTCAGGGTTGAGAACCGTTTTTGCAGCTGCAAGAACTGCGTTTTCTTCCTTGGATGCTCCGCCGTTGGTCGGCTTCAGTACTGGTGCTGTAATCTTTGTCATTGTGTTTCGCTGCTGCCTTGCAGACTTTTTTAGGCATCTGGCTCGCCGGGGTTTAAGAAAAAATTTATGCCACCGGGAACAAACGGAGTGAAAATTTTAAGCAAGAGTTCAGGTCATGATTTTATGCAATAAAATCTGAATGAACCCCAAGGGTGACGGTGCCAGAAGGCGGTCACTCTTAGCGAAAAAGATTTTCACGAGTTTAACTTTGCTGCAAATTTTGAGTAATAGTGGGTTGGCTTTTGCTTGCTTTTTATAAAAGCTGCCCGGAAGGGATTTCTTTTTTGGCAGGGTTTCTTCTTTGCCCTGGTCTCAAAGAAAAAAGCCTGATTCGCGAACAAAAAAAAGACTGCCGGAAGGCAGCCTTTCTCAGGGTTTCTGTGTTTGATCAGAAGGGGATTTCTACTGATCGCGTGTCTTTGGAAACCTTCTTTGAAGTATTGCGTTTCTTTTTGGGAGTTTCAGTGGGCTTTACCGGTTCGTTAACTTCGGATTCTTCCAGGCGGTTTACATAAGCGGTGTAGTCATGTCCGAATTGGTCGGGACTTTTCAGTTTTGCGATTTCAAGGGAGATGTAATCTTCATCCTTGTATTTGTGTGAGAACTTTACGAGGTCTTCGATTTTGAAGTTGATCTTAATGATTTCAAGGCCTTCGATTTTCTTTCCTTTTCCGATGTAGTTTTTTACAAAATTTTTCATGGCTGTGATTTTTAAGTGAAATTTATATGCAAGTGTAATTAAGACCATGGAGGGGCACTCAAGTAGGAACTGGAATACCGAATACCTGCAGGATATGCCGGGAAAATTCTTGAATGAGTAGCACTTTCACCCTGGAATGGGATAATATCTTAGCATAGGAATTAAACAAAGACCACAGTCATCAGATTTCTGTAATTGCATCCAGGAAAAGAAAATCAGTCGGCCTGAATGATCAAAGAAAATAATCCCGGAATGTTCTACAACCAGATGATAGTTACCCCGCAAACGCATAACCCCAGGCAAATTAATGACTACACCTGTTGACGAGCATGAAAAAAGCTGCTGCGGGAAACCGCAGCAGCTTAAGAATCTGAATTACCGGTACTGACTGTTGTAACGCTCTTCATCTTCAAAGGAAGCCAAAGAATTACGGTAGTCAGCCTCATCACATTTCAGATGCCCGGCATGTTTGCCATTTGGCCAGTAGATAATTTGTTCGCCTTTTTTGATTGGCTTACCGCAGGTGTGACATTTACTTGCGAATCGGGCTGTGATCTGGCGTGGATCTCCGGAATAACTGTTAAAATTGTTCATGGGTTTTGGTTTTAGTGTAAATGAAAAAAGCCACCCTGGTCACCCGGGATGGCTCTATTGAATGAATGGTTCAGTTAAAAAGGTGAGTCTTCCAGGACAGGCTCCAGTACCGGAACTTCGCTGGTCGCTTCAGTTGTGGTTTTTTCTTCTGAAGGAGTGTAAGAAGAGTCAATGCCAAGGATATGATCGGCAGCTTTCTCAGCCCTTGCAGCAGCCCACATGACCCATTTCTGGTTGTCACGGAGCGCCGATGCCCATCCCCTGATGTAAGCGGCTGAGTTTCGGATATCCGGGTCAAGGTGAGCTATACCGGAAAGGAAGGAAGAACAGAGTTCAGCAACAAGTTCCTCTTTGCTGTAAGGGATATCGCCAAAACTGTTCGACATTCCGTCATAGCGGTTGAGTCTTTTAGGGTGGCCAGTCGAGTGACCGAGCTCATGGTAAACCACGCGGTAGAAGGCAGAAGAGCTTGTGAAATATTTTCGATCCGGAACTGAGATCAGATCGGCAACCGGGGCATAGTAGGCGCGATCGTCTTTGTCTGAGAAGATAATTTCCGGACGGCCGGCGTAACCTTCGATTATTGATTCAGCCTCCTGGTGTTCGTCGTTGACCTTTTCGTCAACCAGGTTTTGAAGCTGGGCGATCTTTTGCTTACCCTGCTCGTCAAAGTCGGCCTGCTCGGAGTTGAATACATGGTAAAACCTCAGAAGGAAGGTCTTTTTTGTAACGCCGGTGGCTTCATCCTGTTCAATGTCGGTCTTCCAGAAAACGACGATGGTGGATTTTTCACCCTTGCGAACCTGTCCACCGTTGGAGCGAATCTGCTGGAATGTGCCATACACCCGGCTCTTATAAGGATCGGAGGAAAGCACCAGGCGATTGATGCCCCGGTAATAATGACCATTCATGCTGACCGGCGAAGGAACTTGCCAAAGCTTCATCCAGCTTCCGGCTGTTTCGAGGTTGGCAATGATCTTCTCGGTGATGGCTGCGTAGATCTGCGAGTTATTCATGATATCCGCCCCTGCCCTGGGGTCTTATTTAGGTTTCTGGCCCACCTGGTTAAATTTGAAATTTATGCCCAAGTGAATACCGAGAAAAATAAATAATGTCAAGGGTATAGGTCAGATTGACTGCCAATCTGAATATACTCGAAGAGCGACAGTTCCATCAGGAGGTCGCCCTTTACAGTTTTATAGCTGAAAGCGGATTTTTCGCAGGTAACTTTGCGGAAATTTCGAGTTTAATAAAGTGCGCTGGCTTTTTGCTTGCTTTTTACTTCAAAAAGCTGCCCCAACGAGCTTTTTGGCGAGGGGTTTCTTTTTTGCCAAGCTTTTTTCTTTGACCGGGGTATGGAAGAAAAAAGCGATCATGTTTAATATGTTTATCGTTGTCTATTTTCCCCTGTTCAATCGTCTGTAAGAAAGTTTTTTCCATATGCCATGAGCAAGGTCGATTTCTTGTTGTGTCATGCCATAATGTTGTTTCAAAATAATTTCGTTTGTAATTTTTAGAACCTCTTCAATGTCGGTCTTGTCCCGGATTGACTTGTCAATTTGTGAAAGCAACTTTGAATTGTCGTTATGATATGGCAATAATACTCTTTCTGTTTCATTTGGCATTAATTCTAAAACACCGCCACCATGGCTACGACCACAAACTTCTGTAAATGCAAGTGAAAGCGAGTTGTAATAACTTGCTGTAAAGGAATTAATGTCTGTTCCTGCTTTTAAGAACACACGATGCATTGTATCTGTTGTAAATGCTTTAGCTTCATTAATTATCAATCGGGGATATAAATTGTTTCTTCTAATAAACAGAGCATCTGAGATTTTCAAAGATGGTACAACAAACCAATCATCGCGGATGCCAGTTTTGTAACCTTTGTGGATACCTAAACTTTCGCCTTTTGCAATATATTTTACAGCTCCATTTTTTTGATTTAGTTTTTGTTTTTCAGGAAAAACAAGTAAATGCGCTTTCGCCTTCGAAAATTTATTTTTTTCCCAATCCTGTTCTGTAAAAATAACGCTGTTAACTTGAACACTTCTGCCAACCATTGGCCTGGCATATTGTCCCAAATCATACTCTTCAACTGTTGTCAGCGGAACTGTAAAAAAGTCATTGGATCCTGTTGTAATGCCAACTTCAACATTTGCGTATTTACCCAGTGTACATATTTTTCTCTTCTCCGCAATGGTCTCTAAAAAATCAATTTCTTTCTGTTCTAAAAAATAAAAAGTCCATTTGTTAGCTTTAAAATCAATTCTCTTTTGAGGGCTTTTTAATCGTTCCACATCCAGCATTTTCAACTCACTTGCATCTCTTAATTCAATATGTTCAATATTGTGATCTTTGGAGTTATTCTTTTCGCAAAGCAACAAAACAACTTCTTGCTGAATGTCAGGAAAAACGAGTTTTTCAAAAGAAATTATATTGATTTTGTTGTAAAAATGTGCAATAAAACGTCTTAATTGTTGTGCAAATGAAACTTGTAAAATTTCGGCTGGTAAAACAAAACCGATTTTACCTCCTTTGTCTTTAAGCAGCAGCGACGAACCTACTACAAATGAAACCCAAGCGTTTGTCAATTTGGAATAGGTAAGACCCGCTTTTATAAAAATGTCACCAGCTTCGATTTGCTGTTTTCTATCAAAAAATTGATAGCGTATATAGGGTGGGTTTCCGATTATTAAGTCGAAACGTTGCAAAGTATTATTGCAGTAGGTGTGAAAATCGTCATTTATAACCTGTTTGTTTTTCAAAATTATTTTATCTGCCTTTTCAGCTTCAATATCATCCAGTTCAATGGCTGTAAGTGAGTTGTATTTCAGATTGTGCGTTTTAATTTGTTCTAAAAAAACTCCATCCCCGCAACTTGGTTCTAAAATATCAAAATCATTACTGCCATTAACTCCCCAACGCAGAACAAATTCCGCAATTGGTTCAGGTGTATAAAACCCACCTCTTAATTTTTCGGATGTTGCCTCAGTAATGAGTTTCATAATTGAGAATTCTTTTGAGTTTTAAGATACTTTACTTTTTTCTCTGCGACTTTTAAAACCTCGCTAGCATAATCTTCTTCGTCCAAAACCTGATAGGCGACCGTGTCGCTTAAAAAGGCAATTGTCAAATCTTTATCATTTACCTTAAACAACTTGGCAAATTTCTTAATAAATGCTTTAGTGGGTTTTCGGTTGTTTTTTTCGATTTTACCAAGCATAGAGGTGTCTATGCATAGTGATTCGGCAACTTCTCGTAACGTCAGGAGTTTTTCCTCACGAAGTTTTTTAATTGTTTCACCGAATGTTTTTTCTATGTTCATCTTTGGACAACTTCAGTCCAAAGGTAATGAAGAAAATCGAGTTTTATGACGATTTTAAAGAAAGAGTTATCAACAATCAGGAGTTAATAGTGAAACTAACTGATTACTATGTGGAAAGGCATACCTTTTTTATTAGGAGCATACAATTCTAAACGCGAACCAGTAAGGTTGGCTTCTCTAATCGTCTCACTTATTTCCCCCCAGGAAATGGATGTGGTATAGTTACCTTGTCCAGCTTCTCCACTTGGTTTATGCCTTACTTCTAAATCGAATTTTCCTTGATAATCACCAAAGATTGTGACTTCAAATGGCATAGTGACTGCTTCAACAAATGGAGTGTTTTTAACTGGTTGCCAATTATAGTTTCCAAATAGATTGTTACGAAAATATGATGTTTGCTGAATCTTTTGTCCATTTACTTGATAATCATCTTGGACTAATCGAAGACCACCTGTTGGGTTTGTACCTAGTCCACTGCGTTGAACACTAGAGGCTGGAAGTTTTTTCCGAACCCAAACTAGCTTTCCTTGAAGACTAGCTCTGGCTTTAGAGATTGATAATGTTGTATTTACAACTTTTTTCTTTCGTCCTGTCCCTCTAAACTCATTTGGAATTTTGGCAATGGCCCGTTTAGGGAAAATTTTGGAAATTATTGAATTAGTTACACTTCGGTCTGATTCGTCTTCCTTTTCTTGTTGAGCCTTACGTTCGGCTTCTGTTGGCACAACTTTTGCCCTCACAAGGTCATCAATAAGTTTTTTTGTTATTTTTTTTAGGTTAGGATCACTTTGATCAAAAATACCGCTGTAATAAATCTTTAATTGTTCAACAATTTTTTTGTCATCCTCTATACTGTTATCAATTCTGACAAGTAGTGATGTTTCAACATTGTTGAAAAGTCCAGGTTTCGTGAGATTTGAGGAACCTATAATCAATTCAGATTTCGCCTTGCCTTCAAAAAGGTATATTTTCGGATGGAAAATAGGAAAAGGAGAAGGTGCAAAGAAAACATAGGTATGAATTTTTAAATCAAGAAGTGCCTCTAAAGCTTCTTTTGAAGTACCTTTCTGGTCAACTCCTGTGACTATTGTAATAATTTTGAGATGTTTCTTTGCCGCATTAATATGGTTACCAAGTCCAATTACTCCCGCTTGACTTGCAAAGGCTGAAATCCCTGTAAATGTATGATACTCTTCATCTGCAAAGAATTTAATTAGTTGATTACCAACGGAAAATTCCGATGTAGATTCAAATCCTTGCCCTAAAAGTTGAATTTGCATAATGTCGCTAATTACATTTTAGCAAATATAGAAAATAGTTGATAGAATGGGGTTATTGAAAATCCGCAAAAATCCAACTTGATATACATATTAATATTTCCATTTCACACTTCAAAAATCGGATAAAAAATGCCCCGGTTTCCCGGGGCAAAAATGCTATAAAGCACCTTCATCAGCGAAAGAATAAAACCGGTCATCCCCGACAATTATGTGATCCAGGACAGCAACATCAAGCAACAAGCCGCAATCCTTGATCTTCTTTGTTATTTTATTGTCGGCTTCGCTTGGGGTGATAGTGCCACTCGGATGGTTGTGTCCAAGGATGATCGATGTTGCATGTTGTTCCAGGCATATCTGAAAGATCTTTTTCGGATCAACAACGGTCCCGGAAATCCCGCCTTCCGAGATCTTCACTTTCTTCACGACCCTGTTTGCCCTATTCAGCAGCAAGAGCCAAAATTCTTCATATGGAAGGTCGCCCATGAGGGAATGAAAGATATCAAAGGCATCCTGGCTTTTTGATATCTTGTTTTTGAAAATCACTTCTGATTCATTCCGGCGACGGGCCAGAGCAAACATGGCAGCGATTTTCACGGCACGTTTCTGTCCGATACCTTTGATTTTCTGAAGGTCTGAAACGCTGAACTTCCAGAATTCGCACAGGTTATTTCCACAGATTGACAGTGTTTTCATGGCAATATCCAGGGAATTTTCCCCGGAAACACCTGAGCCAATGATGATACTCAGGAGTTCTGCATCAGACAGGCTGCCGTTGCCCTTGAGCAGGAGTTTCTGACTTGGCAGGTCATCTTCTGCCCAAAAGCGCATCGGGATTCTGTTTTCGTAGTTTTTGCCGGTTTCCTGGGCAAGTTCCGGATTCATGATCGATTTTTTCATAGTTGATTAGTTTTAAGCAGCCTTGGGCCGCAGTGAGTAAATGAAATTTGCCGGTAGGATCATGCGGAGTAGAAAATTTTAAGCAAACATTCAGGTCAGATTGTTGCAAGAATCTGAATGAACCTGAAAGGCGACAGTTCCCAAAGGAGGTCGTGTTTAGTGAAACAACATTTTCACGAGCATAACTTTGTAAATTTCGATTTACTACAGTGGGTAGGCTTTTTGCAACTTTTTTCTAAAAAGTCGCCCGAAATGCGAAGCATATGCGAGCATAAAAAAAAGCAGTCAGTCCCGATTCATCGGAGCTGACTGCTTCGTTCAAGCAATTAATTTTTTATTGAGAATTGCCCCTGGAACTCTTTCAGTTCCCAATCGAACTTTTCAGGATCGGAGGCAATGATGTCTTCTGTGTAACCAGGGTAGTAAATCTGATCCATCATTTCGGAGAAGATTTCGACGATTGACTGTTCTTTTGTTGTTTCGGCTAAAGCTTTCATAAGGCGTTTGTTTTAAGGTTAGAAAAGAAATTTTTTACGCCAACGGCAATAACCTGGAATAATAAATAATGTCAAGGGTGTAGGTCAGATTAACCTTCAATCTGAAAACACTCGAAGAGCGACAATTCCATCAGGAGGTCGCCCTTTACAGTTTTAAGCTCCTTTTTAAAAGCGAATTATTCGTAAGGTAACTTTGAAAGAAATTTCGAGCTAAACCGTGCGCTGGCCAAGGGGTTTCTTTTTTGGTACTTTTTGATTTGACCAGAATTTCCAAAGAAAAAAGTACACCGCTAAAAAGCAGGTCCTTACCTGCCGGTGTTTTCTTTTGCTTCTTGGCTTTGACACCACTACCTCAAAGAAAAGAAGTCGTTTTTTTGTTTTGCGTGCGAAATTTTGTTAAGTATTCACATTTAACGGTTTACCCGTTTGAATACCCTCAAAATTTTGCTTATCCCTCACGGAGTGCACGCCCCGCCCTATCGAAAAAAGCAATTGCACCACCCGTTTTTCGATACGGATATATGAAACGATACTACATATATAGAAAATGTGATATAAAAACAGGAAGGAAGGCAGGATGCTCCCCTATCGCCCAGGGAGGATGATCATCTCATTGGTAGGAAGTTGATCCCCTACCATAGAGTCAAGTACCCAATAATAAAGATTATCCACGGCATCGCTCAGATCAGTGGCTTTCCATCTGGGAGAATCTTTTTTACGTTCAGAAGATTTATCTTTCTTGAACTCCTGAGGAAGGATGGGTGCATTGTCCATGGATACGAATGTCTCCATGGCATTGTTCATATTGATACGAAAGGCAGGCAGGTTTGGGTAATCACCCGATAGGAACTTATGCCAGAACTGGTACTTGTCCATGTGGGAAGCCTCGTATAGTTCTGCCCTGAGGTACACTTCCCAGCCTGACTTTGACAGTTGATCTTTGACATCATCGAAATAGGAACTGCGTGAAGCTGCATCATTGCGCCGGGTACCATCCGATCCCCCATACAGGTACAAGGCTTTGGACTGTTTGTCCTTATAGTACTCAATAAACTTGCTGACCAGGACTGTCAGCGTTTCATTTTCAACAAAGAAGTTTTTAATGACAGGGAATTCATTGGAATGTTTATGCCACTGGCTGACCACAATGCAATTCTGGGTGGTCCCAAAATCAAAGGAAACATACAAGGGTTCATAAGGCAGGCAATCTGCATCACCCCGGCAATCAAAGGAGCTTTTTCCTTTGATGTCATAGTCAATGGAATCGAAGAAATCATAATTAAAGGAATCGTTATAGGTATGCTCTTGGGCTGACAATAAGGGATAGAACCCGGATTCATTCTGTTTCCTTCGTTTATTGAGCACTTCCAGGTCATAGACTACTTTTGGAAGCGCCCGTTTAAGATCACGGAAATACATTTCTCCCAGGATGTGGATGTTTTCAATGGCAGAAGCCTCTAAATAAAAATACCGGTGAGGAAATTTCTTAGCCAAAGCCTCATATTCAAAAACCCATTCACCTTCAGGAGTCAAAGGCATGCTTCCCAGGAACAATGTGCCATGATGAAAGTTAAGATGTCCGAACCGTTCCCGGTTTCCACGGTTTGCCGGAAGTACATCGGCATCGATGGCCGATTTCTTGAGTTTTGTGCATTCATCGAAGATCATCCCATCGTATGAGCCTGAACGTGCCATTTCCGGACGGTCAAAAGAGTTGAATTCCACCACAAACCCGTTGACAAAGTGCATACAGTTGGTATAATCCAAAGGAGGTTGAAAAGGTTCATCCCATAAAAATTTCTTTGGGGCTTTATGACCAATAAAATAATGCTGGCCACGAAATAAACCCCGGCGTTCAAAGTGGTCAATGATCGGCGGCAGGGATTTGGTGCGAATATGAAAATAGGTAAGGCCATTGAGGGAAATTTTTCCCCGGGGCATGGCAACGAAATATTTGATGATCTCTTCAGCGATGATCGTTGTCTTTCCAACTCCCCTACCACCGATAAAGGTTTTATGCGGCTTGGTTGACAGCAGTATCTTTAACTGCGGGTCATTATAATATGGCGCTGGCTTAATCATCGACATCGATCATTTCTGCAGCAGGATTCTCGGAAAGTAACATATTGAGATAATCCTTAACGTGCAATTCATCGGCCATGGCTTCGATCCTTCGGTGCAATTCCAGGAGTTTCTCCTGGGCTTTGAGATCGATCATCTGAAAAGAAGGAGAATTGATAAAGTTGTAGTTGATCGTCAGCAGTTGTATGGGCGGTTGGAACTTTGCAGGATCCGGAAGCGAAAGGTCTTCCTTGTCCAGGTTGTAAGCTTTGGTGATCCGCTCCAGGGCTTTTTCCATTCCCCGGAGGTCCTTCTTGAGCTTTGCCATTTTCAACAGTTCAATGGCCCACTGGGTGACATGGTACCGCATGGCTTCCTTGGTATAGGTACGGACATCGCCAAACAGCCTTCTGCAATTTCGGATATCTTTATAAGCCTGGCCTTCAGAAATACCAAACTGTTTGACCATGAAAACACTAACATCACGATCTGTATTCAGCTCATCATTCAATTGCATGAAACAAGCGCTCCAACGGATGCGGATAGCTTCATCCTCTGGGTCCAGTTGCAATTCACCTGAGGAGTAATATTGGCTGATCCGTTCAAAGGTCGTATCAGAAATGATTTGATTCATACATCATCCATTTTAGCATTCTCGATTATCTTCATGGCAAAAGCCTGAGCCGGAGATGATCCGTTCTGTGCCAGATCAAAGATGCCTTTGCGAACTTCGGCTTCCCGTTTGAGTCTGCCTCGCTGAAAAGCCTTGAAAACAGGGTTATCCTGATCCTTTAAAAGAGTTTTAAGTTCTGAAGGATCAACCTCCAGGATAACTGCAATTTCTTCTTTTGTGAACATCAGCGAAGCATAGGTTTCCACTTCGGTGATGAATGATTCATTCTGATCGATCAAATGCGCTTGTATTTGAGAGTTCTTTTAAAATCCAATCCCGGTGAAACGCTGCCACTGTTTTATCGCAGCATAATACACCGGCTTCAATACGGGGGTTGCGTGTATAGTTTGCCGATCCTACCACGCTGATCCCCCAGTGATCGTTTTCGATTACCGTTACCTTGGCATGACACTTGGCAGCTTTGATATCGGTGGTGATCTTTTGCAGAAACTGAAGCTCAGCAGGCTTGCGGATGCCGTTACGATAGTCGAATATGCCTTTGAGTTCGAGGATCAATCCATGTTCAATGAACTGGTACAACTGCCTGATGGCGTACTCTGATATTGCCCAGGTTGTAAAATAGACCCTGGCCGGGCCAGTCTGTTCGAGCAAAAAGAAAAGAAGGTCATGGGTTGACCAGTCACCCAGGGAAGCATAATGAACACTTTGCCCATCAACAACTTTTCCAAATACCTGGTGAAGCTTCTCATTGGATTTGCCGATGATCAGAAGATTGTCACCGGCAACAGCAACAGATCCGGATTTCTGTTTGTCAGGCTTTTTCTTTACCAGGTCCTCAGTTGAGAATAAACTCATTGACTCATCCTTTTATTGATGTCATCCATTTCCAACTGATATTTATCCAGTAGTTCCTGGTACCTGGACCGTTTTTTCAGGGACTTTGATTTCTCAAGTTTGGTTTTATAACGAGTAATGTAGGTCCGGACCGTCATTTGCCGTTTGATAAGCCTGGCAGTATCCAGGTCAGAAAGTGATTTGTGTTCCTCCTTAATCGGCTGGGCCGGGATCACTCCATGTTTGTCAAAGTGCTCGATCCGGATGGTGATCTCTTTTAACCTGTCATCGAGTTCTAAAATCTGAAATGCTATATTCATACGTTCTGGTTTTTCTTTATATGGAAGAATTGCATGGAGGTTATCCAGCATCTTGTAACACATTTTTTGTTCTGATCGAAGTATTTCAATGGTGGGCACCTCTGATGTTTCTGGCTGTTCTGCCTTTTTAATTACCTGCTTTTCAGGCGGTTTCTTCAAAGCAGGAACATTCTCAGAAACCGCTATCTGTTTGGCAATCTTGCCAAGTTCATAAGAAAGAGTCAACCGGTTTTTTACTGTTGCTCCCCCACGCCGCAGTAACCTGGCTAAATTAGGATTCCGGCCATACCGGTCATAGATTAGAACGCCGGAGAAATAATCCTGGTCTGAGTTTACCCACATAAGTATTTCATGATCCATGATGCGAAAATATTGATGCAATTGCAGGAATTAAAGGACAAAAAAGCCTGCCGGATCGCTCCGACAGGCTTCAACTAACCTACTTATGAAAACAGCTACGAAAGCTTCGTTATTAGCCTCCAACGGGAGGGTTGGGATCCATGGCCAGGGCACCTTCATAAAAGGCCATCGGGGAACCCTGTTTACACAGGAAGCCGAACTTATGGCCTTTGTCTTTGTCGATTTCCTCGCCCCAGGTCGTTTCGATGGTCTCGATATGCACCAGGTTGCAAGGTTCACCAATCAGATACCGTTTGTTGGATGCACAGTTCTGAATGATGACAATCCCCTTAAAGTCGATCCCGAAATTCTGAATCCATTTCTGGACAGCCTTCTCAATTCCGGGATAGAATCCTTCCAAACCGATCTCGTACCCGCCGCAGTCCTGGTTGGAGCCTTTGAGTTTCTTCTGTGATGGTTTGATTGTTCCCTGGGTCATGTAGAAACTATGCATGAATTTGCCGGTCAGCATCGAGATATCATCGGCGATGGTCACCCCATCAGTATCCCTTGCCGGGAAAGTGGTCCAATCAATATCCGCTTCCTGAATCAGGATGATCTCGGATTTTATCCCACCGCCGCCCCCGGCGTTTCTTACGGTGGGTTTTGCAAGGTCAAAAAGTGCTATGGTCATGATTTTTTGATTTTAAGGATTAAGCGGGAACATTTGCAAAAACGGCTTCTTCGATGCCAAAGCCGACAGATTCGTACCAGTCGGCAAAGACCTTGATCTGGCGGTCAATGCTTTCAACCGTAATGTTTGAAGCTCCGTTGTTGCGGTTGATCAGGCGGATGAAGTTTTCCTTGGGAGTGGTGAAAATGATATTCTCAGCCGTCATAGAAGGCAGCGGAACCAGGGTTAAGTTCGTTCCTTCGATCACGTCTTTCATCCCGGTATAGTTGGTATCCATACCGTGAAGGTCCCGGCGTTTGCGGTGATAAGCAGCATACCATTTGCGGGAAAGGAAAACATTCATGGAAAGGTCGATGTAGAGCGCATCCACATTCTTTCCGAAATGTTCAACCTGGTCGAAGATGTTTTCTTCTGTCAGGGGTTCCAGCGGAATGAAATTGACGTTGGAATTTCCGGCTGTATGCTTTGCTTTTAAGATCGTGCAGAAGCCGTCCATGGAAAGGCCGACAGCCTGTGCGGTTCCATCTACCGGCGCAGCATAGGTACCAGTACCGATCAGCTTCAGTTCCCGGTTATCCAGAACCTTGGGAAGGATGAGTTGTTCGATGATATACCGGGTGATGGGCCATACTTTGCGGTCAGAGGCTTCGTCCCCTAAAAAGCCGAGCCATGTCTCCATGATTTCATCCGGATAGAACGACAGGTCGATCTTGTGCCGGCGCTGTGGTATCTCGATCGGGGTGAACTTTGCTTTGCCTTTGGGTGTCCATGTTTTCTGAAAGCCCTGGACAAGGTCATCGATCACGGCCTTGGAAGCACGGTAAACAAGATCCTGTGAGGCCACCGTTGTCATGTATTTCTCAGACACGGTGGGTTGGGTCAAAAGCCGCAGGATATCCTTCTGGTTGGTACCGATATAGGTGCCAAACGCAGTTTTCAGGTCTTGTAATGAAATTGTTTCTGCCATTTTATCTTGGGATTAATTGTTTGTACTCTTGGTTTATGCGCAGTATTCATCGGCGATCTTGTCATGGGCGAAGACCGGGTTGTCGTTGGCGCCAGCGATTTTATCCGCTGCCTTCTTTGCAACGGTTTCTTTTCCGGCATCCTCCAGGCGCAGAGTTTCAAGGTCGGATAATGCTGTTTCCTTGGCTGCCGTCTCAGCAGAAAGCAGGTTTTCCAGCTCTTCGTTGCGTGCTGTGACGGTGGCCAGCTGATCATTGATCTGCTGTACCCGTTCATCGGTCAGCTCCTGTGCATCCAGATTGGTCGGGTCCATTTTGAAAAAGCTTTGAATCGCTTTCCAGGTCATTTTTACTTTCATCGGTTCAGAATTATTTGTTTCGTGGTTGGTTAATAGGACTTTTTTTTCGTTTGCCAGGGAATCGGCAATGGAGATCGCATGATCGAGCGTCCCGATTTCATCGATAAGCCCCAGAGCGATTGCCTCGGTGGCAAAATAAATTTTGCCGGTCAATGTTGAGTCATTGGCTGCAGGCCGGTTGGATTTTACAGAGGATAAGAACTTAGCGTTGATCACATCCAGGACATTCTTTTGGTACGGCTCATAGTTCCCATCCAGCACCTGGTTAAAGTCTTTGTTCTTATCAACTGAAAGGCTTGCATAGACTTCATGGAATTTCACCCCCAACCCTTCAAGTGCCGGTTTGAGATCTTCAACCATGAGCATCGTTCCGATGGAACCGATGCGGTCAAGGTCAGAGCTGGCAATGATCTTGGATGCTCCGGATATAATCCAGTAAGCTGCGCTTGCGGCCAATCCTTCAATGTAAGCGACCACCGGGGTTGCAGAATTCCTGATGGCTTCGCTCAGCAGATCGGTGCCGGTGACCTGGCCGCCGGGACTGTCCACAACCAGGAGAATGCTTTTAATGTTTGGATTCTGATCAGCAGTCATGACATCATTTAGGATCGACTGCGACCCTCTGGGTCCGCAGGGCTGATCGTATTTGAGGATTTCCGAGCGGATTGGAATGACGGCAACGGACCCTTCAGGGATGTTGGAATCGGAAAATCCGAATCTCTGTTTCTGATCCCCTGCCCCACTGATCACGTATGATCTGTTTCTTTCCCTGGCTATTGCAGAATCACCTTCAGAAAAACTTTCTCCTTTGATGAGCGAAAACAGAATCGAAGCATATGCGGCTGATCTTTCATTGGTGATCAACCAAGCGCCGGAGAGAATTTCTGCTAAGATGGGATTCATTGTACCCTTTTTATGAGGGTACAATATTATAATGGTGTGACGGGCAAATAAAGGACTGAAAGTTTGAGAAATCAATCCTGGTTTTCATCATCCGGAATGATACCGGTAGGTGGCTGCAGGAAACCGGCAGGCCCTGAGAACTCCCCCGAGAACAGCAGCTCATAGCCGTTAAAGGTTTCCAAAGCAGCGGGTTTAAGAAGTTTGCTTGTCAGTTTCATTGGCATCTTCATTGTTCCCAGAATACGGATCGCACCGTTTTTGTCGCCTACTTTAAGGATCAGTTTACGACCGGTCATCCGGAAGAGTTCAGCTTCAACAGTTATCCTGTCTTTGGGAACAAGCACCTTTAGTTTATACAGGTATTTCATTCCGCCTGGTGTGTCTTGCTGTTCTGATTCAAGCTGGATTGTCTCCGGGGTACCATATAGGGCATTCCAGGACTTTCCTGTTTTCGGAACTATCAGACAATACAAGGATGAATCGCTGATATTGAAAATTGCAATGTCTTCAGGATAAATCCAACTTACAGGATTCAATCCCCCTATGTTAATCCCGGAATGACGAAGGATATTTCCCATTTCAGTTCTTGGTTAAAAAAATACAGTGACATTCTGGGGACATCTCAGAGACAAAACCTGAGCAACTTTTTTCAGTTTTTCGTCGGGCGCGTTTCCGGTAATAGTCTTTTTTGAGAAGCTCATAGTTCAGGTAAGAGAAAGTAACATTGTGGTCATAGCAAAACTGCAGGATACACTTCTTGAAAGATTTGTAGAACCTGACTTTATCATCCATGTATTGAAAGAATAGCTCCTTGAAATGCCATTCAAGGTAGCTTTCAAAAATTTCCTGATTGCGTTCAGTTACCCAGAGATTGGATTTCACCCACAGATCTTCGTAATAGGGTAAAACAAATGTGACGTATTCCGGACCCTTTGGAAACGAAGGAATGCTTTCCGCAGGGCGAATCTCAAGCAAGGGCTTTAAAAGCTTCCCAATGAGATTGGTCCTTGATGCCCGGTTCGTATTCAGTGAACAAAGCAAATACTCCTGGAGGTAAGGTTTCAATTTTATGGTGATGGTCGGGCGATCTTCTTGATTCATAATGCAAAGATATTTTTCATAGTTACGATAGGAAAGGTCATGTCTCTTTAACAAATATCATATCCCAGTCAAAAAACGGCTTGAGGTTTATCGCCCTGGTCTCCGGAATTACCTGATGGATTTCAAAATGCGGTTGATCAGCTCTCTGGATCAGGTATTCCATGCCAACTTTCTTTTTCCCTTTGGTATGGAAGTCCTCCATTACTCCCAGGCGATAGCCTTTCGGAAGCCGTTCATAGTATTTCCAGCCATTGCGATCAGTTTTTATCTCAGGATCATCCATTGAAAAAAAATTAGTTTTCACAAACAGGCGATATATATTGCCCGCATTCCCAACTACAACAACTACAATTATTCAACTTCCTGTATTTCATATTTATAACAATTATTCAAAGGATAAAACTGTAGTTAGAAAGTAGCTTGGTGTAGTTGATGTAGTTTTATGTAGTTTGAAGTAGTTGGGATTTCTCTGTGACTATTTTATTTAACTATTTGATTATTATTATTTTATTGAATTGTAGTTATTGTAGTTGATGTAGTAGCCATTTTTGTTCCTATTTGAACCATTCTAATTTTTTTAAAACGGAAGATCACTTTTGGGCTTTCCCGTTTTTTCATCAATCTCTTGTTTGTCAATCATATTCAGAATCGAAATGTGTAACATATCATAATCGAAAGCCATAGCCGTAGTAATCCTGCGGGTTACTTTCTTTACCTGGTTCCCTTCTGTGTTGACTTCGACTTCCTGATCTTCCACCAGTCTTCGGTTGTCTTCAACCTTAAAACTGACTGACAATTTTCTTCCCAGGTACTCTTTCGAGTTCATTAGGTAATATTCAAGGGTTTTAAGAGGCAAAATGTTTTCTTTAGCCTTTTGTCCATGGACCCGGTAGAGTTGAAAAATTCTGGAGTGATTTAGAAAGAGTACATTTTTGGCAGGATTCCAGTCAGTTTCAGTGGTAAGCTTGTCAGTTTTGAGTTTTGAAATGTAATCAACCTTGAAATCGACATCCTCCCTAATTAATCCATCATTTGTCAGAAATTCGACAATGCTCCAGAATATGGCCATCTCGTTACTCTTTTTTGTTTCCTGGTTCTGACTTATGATGAGTTTTGCCGCACTGTCCAGAAGCTTGCGATATTCCCATGGAACTGTGATCACATCTTTCAATGTCCGGTAAGAGGCAAGAATTACAAGCCAGTTGCGAAAAATGCGATCCTCTATGACAACATTATTCAGCGCTTTATTGAGTTCATCAGATGCCAGCTTGTAATTCTCCATGAATCCATCGATGAAAAGCTTCCGGTACTGCAGAAGTTCATGGGTAATATGAGTAAGCCCAAGCTTCTCCAGATCCTTCAATTCGTTGAAGGCTAACTTTTCTTTATCTGTATATTCAACCTTATAGAAAGAAAGAAAAATAAGTCGTGAGAACAGGGCAATGTCAGCTGTTGGCATTTCCTGGCCGGAAAGCATTATCCCGCAATCGACATGGGTAGTTTCTTTTTTCCGATCCTTATCCATGTTCATCCTTGTGCGGCCAGTGCCATCCCATAAGCCTTTCAGGAATTCAATTTTCTCATACTCCAGGTTGTTCTTGTACTCGTCAATGTGGCAACAGGAATTGGAGAATAATGCAACATGATCCGCCAACGCCGCTTTTGTGGTGTTGGTGATGTTGGGACCTTTGGTTTGCTGTCCAAAGAATTGCATAAGGCTGATAGCAAGTTCGGTTTTTCCGGCCCCCTTTGGTCCAAATAGGTTAAGGATTGGGAAGAACCCGAACTGTTTGGCGATATGATCCCGAAACAAGGAGGCGAAATAAAAGCAGAGTCCAAACATGGCGTTTTCTCCAAAAACATTTATCAGTTTGGCTGCGTAATCATCGAGTGATACGTTGCCTGGAGTGAACTTAAAGCGGCGTTCTGACACGAACAGACTATCTTCTGCTTTGTAAATATCGCTTGAAGACGGCAGGTAATAGTTTTTATCGTTGTGTATCACAATCCCATTATGGTCTGTTCCCTTGAAACGGGAATTGTAGATGCCGTTGCACCATGCCCAGAATCCCTCTTTCTGCCATCCCAGCTGCGCGATCTCAAAGCAGGTTTGAGTCTTTTCATACAGAAATCTTTTTAGCTTATTAAGATCGCTATCCTGCCCCTCGAATAAAAAATTTCCCAGGCTTTCCACCCGGAGTTTAAAATTGCTTAGTGATATCATATCTTTTTGTTGAAGTTCAATAACCTGACTAAATCCGAATTCATTGGTAATCTTGTATAATCGTTTGGAATTAAGCACGGAGGAAATATGAAATAACGGTTCCATGGTAAAGTTGCATCCACGCTTAGGCCCCTCCCTGGTTCTGAAGAAATAGCAATTCCTGTCTTCATAAAAGCCATATTTTTCATAGTCTGAAAGGATGACATGATCGGGGATATTGTTGCTGTTGTCTTTCTTTTCCTCCTTTGGTTCATCGGAAAGGAACTGACGGATACGGTCTTCCCATGCCTTTTTTGGTTTAATATTTTTGCTAAGTTGTTCGGTATAAATGCCATGTGAAGGAACAGGCAGGCGGGTAATCAAATAAGATAACTCGTCGATGAGATTGGATTTAACATCCAGGCTATTGCATTTTTCACGCTGGGAATTTGCTTGCCAAATAATATAATCCTGTAAATGTTTCGATGCAAATACATCGAATTGCTTACCATCCGTGAAGAATGAATCCGGGTCTTGTTTTTCGTCGTTATCCGGCAGTGGGATAACATTGCAAAACATTCCTGCCTCAATGATCATTTTACCGTTTTTTACAACGGCAGCTAGTCCCGGCTTATCGCTGTCACCGATCAGTGTCACCGAACCGGCGTATCTTTTTAACTCTGAAATCTGATCTACTGTAAGTGAGGTTCCACCGGAACCTACAGTATTGATCAAGCCGCACTGGTGAAGCCGGATCACATCGGCGTTACCTTCGACCAGGTAAGCAAATCCTTTTTCCTTTATTGATTTGCTTGCTAAATGCAGTCCATAGAGGTTTTTACCTTTTGTAAAAACATCAGTTTGCCGGGTGTTAAAATATTTTGGTACATTTTTTTTACCGGAAAAATCACGACCGGTAAATCCGACGATCCTGCCGCTTGTATTTATTATTGGAAAAATGATGCGATTGCGGAAAAAATCGAATCGTTTCCCCTTGCCTTCTGAAAGCAGGCCGGTTTCCAATAAAATATCTTCTTTAATGCCGTTTGCTTTTGCCCAATTTTTAAGTCCATCCCATTTATCAGGTGCGAATCCGATACCAAAATCCCCGATCATGTCATCATTCCAGCGACTTTGGGCATACAATAGTGCTGCAGCATATTCTTTTTGTTTCAGGTTGTCCTGGAACCAGCGCAGTGCGAGTTGATTTGTTGAATATAGTAGCTCGTTACGGCTAAATTTTTCAATGGATTCTTTTGAATTGGATTCCTGCAGCAGGATTATATTGTGCTCATCCGCTATGGCTTTTACAGCCGAGATATAATCCAGCTTTTTAAAATCCATCACAAAGCCGATGGCATTTCCGCGTTTCCCGCATCCAAAACACTTATAGATTCCCCTGGAGGGTGAAACTGAAAAGCTGGGAGTTTTCTCCTTATGAAACGGGCAGCTCCCCTGGTAATTTGTGCCCTTTTGAGTCAGGGTTACATATTTTCCGATTACATCACTTATATCGAGGCTTATGACTTCGTCAATGGATTTTTGTTGAATCATTTTTTGATAGGGAACTATCATTCATTAAGCAATTCTGAATCGATGACATCGATTAGAATCTTCAATCTGTGGATTTCTTTCTGAAGGTTTGAGACTTTTTCTTGTGGAAGAAAACTGTCTGTTGAGATCATCTGATTAAGAAAGACAAGGTTCCTGAGATAGGATTGTCTCGTAAGAACCTTATCCGGAGTGGACATATTGGAGAATGTCCTCATTTCAGACAGCATCTTTGTTTCTGAATTTTCTGTCGTGCAGAAAATTTATCATTTTACGTTGTTCAGCTTTATGTTTGAAAATTTCTTCAAACAGCAAGGCGGCTTCATGCGTTATATCAAAATTCTCGTCCGAATATCTCATAGAGAGACACCTCCAGACATACTGGTATGAGTAATTAATATCTTTTGCAACCAGACGTTGATGGATTAATTTGGCACTTCCGTAAGGTAAAACCTCTTTTACCTTACCAATAACCTCTGTTTTTAAAGTCATCATTTAAAGATTTTGAGTTTATATAAATTTGGTCCTGATTTTCGTTTCAAAACGATGATTTTTAGGTCGACGAAAGTAGAAAGTAAACCGATACTAAATTTATAATAAACTGAAAATCAACAAAGAATAAACCCAATTTAGACTTGGACTAAACGAGACATACCTTGTAGGAAATTAATTTACAGAGAGATGTGACGAGTGGAAAAAATCAATTACTTTTACGGAAGAAAAGCAAATTTATTTTCCTGGAACGGAAAATAATTTCTTTAAGAAAAGACATACAATAAAACGAATATCAGTTACTTGGAAAAAGGTTATTCTTGAAAGTAAAGAATAACAAAAGGTTACGGAATAAAAAATAATATGTGCTCCGGACTCCCCTCCTAAAAAAATGTAACTAATATGTAGCTTTTTACAATATAACCTGCTAAAAAGCTGATAATAATTCCTCTACAAACACTTCATGTAATTATTTGTAATTGATTAAATATCAACATACTATTAATTATAAGAAAATAAATAGCACATATATTTGTACATCAGATAGATATTATAAGACAAACTCAATCAACATTTGTTATTTGCCCAGAAATTTGTTGGCCCTGTTCTGGGCATTGTCACGGATGTTGAAATAGTAAAAAGGATAATCAAAACTATGGTAAACTCCCTTACCAAAAGGTTTTGTAAATTTATAAAGTTGGTTTGAGTCGGCGCTTGTACAGATCAGCACCCCTTTATTTATATCGACCCTGGCATCAGCGTATTGAGGTACCGGTTGAAATTTCAATGTCACCGAATCAGGCATGATGGAACCCATACCCTCTGCAGTCGTTGCTTCTGACTCGGTTCTTGTCCATGTAACCGGATTGATCACCAGGCCCACTATATTTGATACGACCGGATTGTGTGGCGGGACAACACTTGGAGCCTGGGTATTATAAGAAATGATTACGCCGGTGTCATCGGGTCCGGTTGCAAATTTTAAATGCGGATTACTTGCCAGGTATGCTGAAGTAACCGGATAGCCAATTATATAGGCCGCAATCATCCGATGATAAATAACGGGATTGTCTTTCAGGTATCCTGAAAGCAAGTGGATCAGAACATTTGATCCTTGAGAATGACCGGCCAAAATGAAAGGGCGACCATTATTGTAATGCTGAATATAGTAATCAAAGGCGGCAACCGCATCTGATGTTGGTATACCGCCTATGACTTTTTCCCGCTGATCTTCCGGCAAACTTAAAGTATAATTTGCATCGGCTTGCCGGTAGTAGGGCGCGAAAACATTAGCAAAAGTTTCAAAAGCTGTTGCCTGGCGTTCAAATACCGGGAGTGCACCAGCCAACATGGAAGGATTGTCAATGTTACATATATTCGGATCTGTTGAATCAACCTTTTCCCAGCAAGTCGGATAAAGATAAAAAACATCTACATCCATGACCGGGGCAGGCAATGATAGCCAATGCACAGCTTTTGAGTAATCAGTTGCCATGGTAACCGGTTGCTGAACGTCAGCTTTCATGCAACTATAGCAAAGTATTGTTACCACTCCTATTAGCAGGTATTGATAAACCCAAATTATGTTTTTAATGAACATGCGGTCTAAGTAAATGGAAATTATATAGTTATTTCTTTTTGGATACAGCATTTTATCCAGGAATATTGGATTATCATTCAGGTTCTATCTTTTTTATGATGTTTTCATTTCACCGGGAATACAATATCGGTTTCAATTTTAGCCGGATCTTTTTCTGTCATGGGATCCGTTACATAAATTTCCCAGGGCCCGCCGGCCATCTTAAGTTCTGCTTCGCTCACGTACTGGTGTAAATATTTATAGGTATCAGCCGTTTTGTCGTAAGGCCCGAAATAATAAGCAACCACGGCATTCATGGCAGGTAAATTTTCAACCCTTGCCCTGCCTTTGCCTTTTTCGGCTTTTTCGACAGTGACTCCCATGTCAAAAACTCCATTCAATGTAACAGTATCATATTTGACATAGATTGCAAACGGAGGGCCTGTACATTTCAGCTTCCCGGCTTTGACAAATCCCATCAACTCACCGAAGCCCTTTCCCATTATCTTTGCATAAGTCTTCGGTCCTGCCGAATCCCTGATCAGGATTGCAATCCGGGCCGGCATGGATTTTTCTTCAATCCTGGGCCATGATGCCCTGGCTTCGCAAACATTCTTCAGCTTTTTAAGACCTTTTGCGAAATCAGGCCCCATCATTTTGTCCATCATAAGCCCAAAATACCTGTTTACAGGGTTATATCCCAGGTCCCCCTGGTCGATCCATGAAACTTTGCAGGAGTCGCCGGTCTTTTCTATGGTAATTTTTCCTTTGGACTGGTATTTCCCCTTATCAAATGAGAGATCATAAGCCAGCAGTTGTGAGGGAGTGTATTCTGTTGCAGTCATCTGCCCGCTGCCCAGTATTTTACCTTCCCATTTCCAAATGGTTCCTACCTGCCCTTCTTTTCCGATTAGTTCAAAAACGGCCGTAGTATCAATGGTTCTTGTCCATGGAACCCATAATTTCCATTTGTTGAAATTAGCGGTAATATCATAGATCAGCTCAGGTTTTCCCTTAATATAAACCGACCGTTCAACTTTGTAAGTTTTTGGCAAAACATAGGAAACCAGAACCACTACAAGAATGATAGCCAGTATCCAGATAACGACTTTTTTAAACGTTTTCATAAGTTTAATTTTTTTTTTGATTGTTACGTAAAATTAGTCTAAAAAACACTAAAATAATCAAGGCCTGTTTTAAATTGCTATTTTTGCACGCAAACTTAAATCCACACGATGAAAATTGCAGTTACCGGTGCCAACGGGCATGTCGGATATAATCTCTGTAAGTCATTGCTTGACAAAGGCTTCCGGGTAAACGCCCTGACCCATAAACATACCGAGGCGATCAGCAAACTTGACCTGGCCCTCATCAAGGGTGATTTACTGGATAAGTCGTCTTTGCTTGAACTGATGGATGGAGTTGAAGTGGTCTTTCACCTTGCCGCCCAGATATCAATAACCGGTGACCCTTCAGGATCGGTTTACAGGAACAATGCCGAAGGGACAAGGAACATGCTGTCGGCAGCCAAAGACAGGAATATCAAACGGTTTATCCATTTCAGCTCCATACATGCTTTTTGCCAGGATCCCCAGGAGAATGCACTTAATGAAAGCCGTCCCCTTGTTGGCGCGGAGGCTTTTGCTTATGACCGCAGCAAGGCTGACGGTGAGCGAGCGGTAATGGAAGCAGCCCGAAATGGCATGGATGCCATAGTGCTTAGTCCGACCGCGATCATCGGTCCTGCTGACCCGGAGCCCGGGCTCACGGGAAAAGCTGTATTACAGCTGATAAATCACAAGATCCCGGCCCTTGTCCCCGGTGGATATAACTGGATCGATGTAAGGGATGTCGTAAGCACAGCAATATCTGCAATCGAAAAAGCCAGGCCTGGACAAAAATACCTTGTGGCAGGCAAATGGCACAGTGTGCAGGAGCTTTCGGGTTATGTAAGCAAACATTCAGGTATCAAAACTGTTCAAACTGTCCTCCCTTTCTGGTCGGCAAAGCTTGGTCTTCCATTCATTACCTTGTACAGCAAGATTACCGGTTCAGAACCTTTATATACCAGCGAATCCCTTGAAATAATAGCGAAGGGAAACAGGCTGATCGACAATTCCAAATCAAGGAATGAACTTGGACTTGATCCCCGTCCGCTTGACGAAACTATCCGCGACCTTTACGAATGGTTCAAAAACAATAATTATTTAAGCAAATAACCGATGATTTCAGTTCCAGCTTTTTATTTTATCGTCTACCTGTGGATTGCAATAGCCCTTGTGAGCTTTCCTTTTATTATCAGGACGGTTGCCCCGTACGGACGTCATACCACTTCCTCCTGGGGAGCAATGATCAGTAACCGCTGGGGGTGGATCATCATGGAAGCCCCTGCCCTTCTCGTTTTTGTTGTTTTTTTCTTTCTGGGCTCCCCTACCCACAATGCTCCGACCTGGATATTCTTCGGTTTGTATTCCATTCATTATATCAACCGTGACATAATTTTTCCTTTCAGGCTTAGGACTAAAGGAAAGAAAATGCCTTTGGCCATTATGTTCATGGCTATCTTTTTTAACCTGGTTAATGGTTTTATAAACGGGTATTATCTCGGCAACCTGGCCGACGAGCATACTGTTGCGTGGCTGCAGGACCCGAGGTTTCTTGGCGGGATTATTGTTTTCCTGGCAGGGATGTTCATCAATATGCAAGCCGATAATATCCTGATCCATTTAAGAAAACCCGGTGAGACGGGATATGTCATACCTCGCGGGGGCTTTTTCAGATTTATTTCCTGTCCAAACCATTTTGGAGAAATTGTAGAATGGTTTGGTTATGCATTAATGACATGGAGTTCGCCCGGACTTGCTTTTGCAGTATGGACTCTTGTCAACCTGCTGCCCAGGGCCCTGCATCATCATCGCTGGTACCAGGCTACATTCCCCGATTATCCTTCCGAAAGGAAAGCCGTTCTCCCCTACTTGCTCTAAAATAGTTACTGGTGAATGGTTAGCAGTGACTAGTGAATTGTGACTTGTGACTGGTAACTCATGGCTCATGGCTCATGGCTTATGGCTCATGCCTCATGCCTCATGGCTTATGGCTCATGGCCCATGCCTCACGGCTAGTTAATAAAAACCGAAGCGGAACCCGTCTGGCCGATGGATTCCGCTTCACGTTTTCCGGGAACCGTGGTTCACGGGAACGCCAGGTAAAGGTTATTATAACCTGCTTGCGACAGGCCTTTTATCGTTTGCCTGAGGAACAAATATAAAATCTGCGTCGGGGCAGTATCAATTTTTCGGGAAGTTTTATACTAACAGGAAATCAACAGGCTTTATTAACAAAATGTTAATAAATACATGCTTCTAATCATCTAATTACCAGATAGTTGAAAAAAAGAAAAACGGAGGTGTTAATAAAATGTTGAAAAGCTGTTGATTACTCTATCGTTACGATCAATCCGCGGTTTGTCATTTCCGATTTCATGGGGGTAAGGATATCGGTAGCCCCGTTTCTGACCGGGCAACGTCCTTTCATATGAGCGATAAGGGCACATTGTTCTGCCTGTTCCTGATTATGTTTGCACACTTCAACCAGGGTTTCAATGACGAAGTCAAAAGTGTTTACATCATCATTATATAAGATAAGATCCAGGATATTCTCCTGCTGCTCATGTGCATGATTCGAAGGATCTATTTTTTCTTTTGTCATAATAAAGAAATTCCGTTACAATATTAATAATAATATTGTAACCAAGGGATCCATCAGTTATTTTTGCAGTCAGGATGAAAAATCTTCATCATTATACCGGTAAACTCTCAGAGCGGTTAAGGCAACCGCTCCCGGGACTTGATTCCCAGCTGCTCATGGCAAGCAGGAAGCGGATGAAATTTCCATTCAGGACAGCTATCCTTTCTTCAGCAAGACCCAGCGGTGTACTCATCCTGCTTTATCCTTACAAGGAGGATATTTATTTTGTACTGATGAAGCGGCCTGATTATACAGGTGTTCATTCAGGCCAGATAAGCCTTCCCGGCGGGAAATTTGAGAAAACCGACAGGGACCTAATTGAGACTGCAGTGAGGGAAGCAAAGGAGGAGGTAGGGATAGATCCATCCGCAGTAAACATACTTGGAACATTAACTCCTTTATACATCCCTCCCAGTAATTATATTGTAACGCCTGTGGTTGCCTGTTCTGACAGCCGGCCTGAATTTAAAAAAGAGCCGAGGGAAGTTGATGAAATCATAGAAGTAAGCCTGGCCGATTTCCTCAATGATAAGCATATGCAGACCAAACGGATAAAGTTGTTCATAGGGTTTTCGGCTGATTTTCCCTGCTACTATATTGACAGGAACATTATATGGGGAGCTACTGCAATGATGCTTAGCGAGTTCAGGGTAATATTAAAAGAATTGGGCTGAATTACTTCTTTGAAGAAGGTGTAAAGCAGAAAGATCCCGGGATCCGGCCTGCAGTATAGGACCCAAGGACCTGGCCGTTGGCCTGGCTGCATCTGAAAACTTTTCCCGATTGCACGTAATCAATGGCATCGCTTACAAACACCTGTCCGGTCAACGGATGGATGCCAAGGCCGTAAAACAAATGTCCGTTGGCAGGGATAAGAGCAGTTGCCGGAAGTTCGTTCGCACCGGCCGCCATCTGGTAAACCCCGTTATAAATAAAGTATAAGGTGTCCCGGGTCGGGTTCATGCAAAGACGGCTTGGAACGCCCTGCTGAACCGGGAAAGTAAAGGTTTTATCTACTATGTTCAGGGCCGGATCAATTCTCTGCAGTGTTGGCGCTTCATAATTATCATATCCGCCAGTACAGATAACCCATATTTTATTTTTACGGTCCACAGTGATGCTTACCGGCTCCTTACCTAAAAGAAGGCTATCAACAATCACATCAGTTTTAGTGTCTATTATATAAATCTGGGATTTGCGGTCGGCAGTCGGAACATTAAAACTCCCGATACAGGTAACGTACATGAACTGCCCGAAACGAACAAGGCTTTCGGTCCAGTAAGGCGTTGAAATGGTTTTAACAACTGCAAGAGTTTTAAGGTCAACAATTGAAATATTCCTTCTCATGTTTGTGACATACGCCTTAGTAGTATCAACAAATTCAATATACCTGGGTGAACTGAACCCTGTAACTGATTTTATGGTTTTAAAATCCTTTAAGGAAACTACTTCGATCCTGTCACTGTTGTTGACAATAATATAACCCTTATCCCCTGAAATTTTCATTGATTGTGCAACATCCCCAAGTCCCCTGCTGTTGGCTGTCTTGAAAATATCCTGGTACGCCAGTCCGCTTTTATTATCGATGTAAGTAACGGATGCGTTGGCCCAGTTGTAATTACCTTCATTAACAATAAAGACCCCGTTATTGTAAACAACTTTAGATGTGTCGGTGGGAGGATTTACAGGAGGAGTGGTGACTTCACGAATAGGTTCCTTAGAACAAGCTGAAAGGAAATACATAATCAGACCCGTAAGCATCATCAACTTATAGCCTGATTTCCCTGTATGTATGTTAGCCCTTTTTATTACCTTATTTTTTAAATTCAAATCTCACGGTTAATGAATAATTCCTTCCTGGCATCGGCCAGTTCTTTACACTTTGGTAGTCAACATCAAAAAGGTTATTGACTTTCACCTGTAAAGATATAGCAAAAGTATGCAAATTGAATGACTTGCCAAAAATAATATTCGACAATGAATATGCAGGCATATATGCTTGATTGTTAGGCGTTGTGTATCTTTTATTAACAAAAGTAAGATTGTACCCCAGGATGAAATTCCAGCAATTGAGGTTCAGTGTCCCGTTATATGTACTTTCTGGAATATATATGAGTTGTTTGCCGAGGGACAGGTCTTCGGGCGAGTTTGTCTTCTCGTATGTTGACCTGCAAAAAGTGAGGTTGTTTGATGATGTGATCTGCAGTTTACCAACCTTCCATTTCAGGTTCAGGCTGGCTTCGATCCCCCTGGCGTTCACTTCACTTACGTTCTGGGGTTGCCATACAGAAGGATTGTAAGGGAGAGGGCTCCATACGATCATGTCATGCATCCAGGAATAATATCCCGAAACAGATGTTTCAATAAAGAATTTCCCGCTCAGGGAAGGATAATTGTATGTAATGCCTCCTTCAATTACGTTATCGTATTCAGGTTTCAGGTCAGGGTTTCCCCAGTATTCCCAAAACAGGTCATTCAGGGTCGGGTAACGGTAATTCCGGGCAACATTTGCATTCAGGTAGAGGTTTATTTTATTCAGTGGTTTGTATTCGAGACCAAGGGATGGGACGAAGGGCATGAATGCCCCGTCAAGATAATCTTCGCGCAGGATCAGCTGGGATTTGACATGGTCGTTGAACTTGTATGCCACTTCAAGATACAGCCCGAGTATGTTTCTTGTTTTTACACCTGAATATGAATCAGATTTTACATAATCGTAAGTAAAATCGACACCCGGCCTGATCGTAAGGTTTTTCACCCCCATCCAGGAAAACCTGGCTGATGAGAATGATGTATAACAGTTATGGTCATTATTAATTAACATACTGTCGTTCCTGTAGTTCATGAACTGGTTGACCAGTGAAGTCTTCAAGGAGAGATTCCACGATCTTTCCACCAGCTTATACTCAAGAATGGATCTCAGGGTTTTATTCAGCATTTTCTGAGGGTAGTATGTCGTACTTCCCTCGACAACAGGAGGAACGTCCCTGTTGTCATAGCTGTACCAAACACGGGCCGTAAAAAGATGTTTGTCTTTCAGTTTCCAGAATGCCTCTTCGGTGAGGCTATACTGCAAAACGTTTGCATTGCTCTGAATTACTTTTTCGCCCGTGAAATCATCGTTGTAAGGAAAATTATTTACAGCCGAAGAGTAATTCATACGGGTATGGGACTGAAATGATGAAGTACCTGCAATGGCCCCTGCTTCGGTTGTGTAATTGTCGAAGCTCGCGACAGTCTGGGCTATTGTTGCGTGTATCCTGTTGTTCCAATCGGGATTTGTGACAAGGTTTACAACGCCTCCAAAAGCCCCGCTGGTTTTGGTAAGGCCGGAAGCCCCGTACAGAACTTCAATCTCGTCAAAAGCGGAGACAGGGATCTGTGAAAAGTCAGATTGGCCAAGCATGGGATTGCTCAGGCTGATTCCATTCCAATCCACTTGGGTATGATTGGCCGGGGTCCCCCTGAATGAGCTGGTGGCAAGGCTTCCCGGGCTGTATGATTTTATAAAGATTGTCGATATCTGTGACAGAACGGTCGAAAGATCGGCATCACGGTATGGCAGGAGGATCAGCGAGTCAAACTTTACTTTTTTATACCCGTTGTTGTCGGGAATCAGGTTGGCCCTGACTTCTGTTTCTTTCAGCTGCAAAGTATCCTTGAAAGATTGGGCATTTAAATTGCATGGATCCTGAAGAAGAAAGAAAAAGTGAATCCCGCCGAAAAGAAAGTATTTTATGAAAGTATTAATATTTCAGCAGTTTTTTTGTTAAACGCCAGGAGGTTCCGGAAGAAGTGAAATTTACAAAGTAAATTCCTGAAGGGATGTGTGAGATATCAACATGGGTAGAAACAGAGAATGAGGACTGTATCAATATTCTTCCGGTCTGGTCGGTAATCTCATAATGAAGCGGCACTGATGTCCCGGTAAAGAACCCAGCCTCGACAGAGCAGGGGTTCGGTATTATACTGATAACCGGCGCAGTCAACTCCCTGTTATCGGAAGTAGGGGCATTTTGCACCAGGCCTACGCCATCAAGGTCAAATCCCCCTGTATCAAAGGGAGTTGGCCAGGGATCATTTATTTTATGATCCTGGGAATCATAGCGTGAATAGCTATCCTGAAGGTCTCCCACAACATCAATAATCCTGATATGGGTTATATGATGAATGTTAACAGCTGCACTGTCTTTAAGCTGGTTCAGGTCAAACGGGGTCCCGTAAAACAAGCGGTATTTCCCGGCAAGATTATTGATCTTTCTTGTATCTACCGTATCAAAAGCGCCAACCTGCTGCAGGGTCTGAGTAAGCGACACGGAGGGGAAACGTACAAAATTCACACCGTCGGAACTCACTTCCACGTATGCAAGTTCAAGGAACCCGTCACTGAAAGAGTTTTCAAAAACAGCGAAGTCCCAGCCTATATGATCTGAAATTATTGTATCAAAAGTAAGTGTTGCGATGCCTCCGTCACCCAGGCTGAGAACAAGACCATCGGGTTTGCCGGTCGACATATACACATTTCCATAGGAAGCCCTGTTAGAGTTGCTATAAACAAAATTCGTATCGGCGATATCAACAAACCCCCTGCTCACCGTACAGTTTGTTGCCCAGGCATAAAAAACAGAACTGTCTTTGCTGATTGCGGTAGTACCTGTAAAACCCGGAGGCGGTGCATACTGACCAAATGAAGAATCAGTGATCAGGATCAGTGAGATTACTGCCCAAAGTAATTTCAATTGCTGCTTCATGGAGCGAAGATACAAATTCTCCATACAAGAGGATAAGAAACCATTGAATCCTTATATTTCTTACCTTTGACAAATCAATTATCAAGCATGAATTTCAGATTTTCCGGGCCCAGGGGGCTCTCATTGATAATCATATCCGCCGGATTGTGCCTGGTATTTCTACTTGGAGCCTGCTCAGGGAATAAATATTCCTGCGAAGCCAATCATTCCAGGAATTACCATAAAATCAAGAAGAATAAAAGCAACTACAACCTTCTTTACAGCCCGAAATCGAGACCTGTCCCAAAAGACTACATGCTTAAAAACGGCAGGTAGCCCTCCCCTGCGGTTCATTTGTCAGATTTGTTTCAGTAGAAGTTTTGGGCCCCCGGATAATACAGGGTTCCCTTCGCTTTTTCAGGAGATACAGTGAAATATACCATTACTGATTCTGCACAAAGCACCCCGCCGTGATCGAATATTTTTACCGAAATGTCGGCCAGGTTCCTTCTCATCCTCAGGAGGGATGCACGAATCGTTAATGTTCCCCTGTCAACATAAAGTGGTTTGATATACCTGACCTCAGCTTTTGATGTGACCCCGGCTGACTTTAACCTGACATACACAAACCAGCTTGCGATCTCGTCCATCAGCGTTGCCTGTATACCCCCGTGAAGTATGGTATGATATCCCTGGAAATGTTTTTTTGGTTCCCAGTAAGAAACAATTTCCTCTCCATCTTCAAAAAACTTCATCTGGAGGCCAATGGAATTACCGGGTGAACAACCAAAACAATTGTACCCTTCCAGCGACACAAATGGATTGCGAAGTTCCTTCATCAGGAATTATTTTGGTGCATTCCCTGCTTTAAACTTGGTGGTTTTAACAGCCTTCCCGGTCTCATCATATTCAACCCAAGGTCCATCTTTCAGGCCGTTTACGTATTTCCCGGTGATTTTGAGTTTGCCATTCCTGTAAAACTCCTTATACTCCCCGGTAAGTTCGTTCTTTGTATAATTCGACAATATCTGTACAGTGTCGTTATCGTAAAACGTCTTCTGCACACCTTCAAAATTTCCGGCTTTATAACTGTATTCGGCCATGAGCCTTCCGTTTTTATTAAACCAGCGTGAAGAACCATTTTTCTGATTGTCACCGTAATATGATTCTTCCTGCATCTTACCGGTTTCATAATACAAGCGGTAAACCCCGTTTTTCAGCCCTTTCTGATAATTTGTTTCTGAAATCGGGAAATCACCCACTTGTGAATACACTATCTGCGGCCCGTTAAGCACTCCAAGCTGATAAGATTCATATAAGGTGACCTTTCCCCTGCGATCGATCTGAACTGAAGGACCGTCTTTCAACCCATTCTTATAATATTCAAGTTTGGCAATGAAGTTGTTGGCATAAAACCCCACCCAGTTGCCGTCTTTTATGTTCTGCTTATAAAATCCCTTGTTTGTGACATCCCCTGATTTCTCTTCCCAGTAGCCGGATTTCATCCCTGAGACATCTAATCTATTAATAGTATCCGAAGCTTTAATTAGGGGTTTTACCTGTGACCTAAGCATGATTGGGATCAGAAACAGGAATGTGACAGCGATAAGGACGTACTTTTTCATATTGCTTTATTTTGGGGTTCTTTCTTCTTGTAATTTTAATAATTGCAGCAAATTTAAATTTATTTCCTTCTTAATCCAAGCTTCTTCAAGGGGTCTGCGTACAGATCAAAACTCTCGGCCGATGTAATGCTTACATCCGAAAACGTACCCGGTTTTAATTTATTGCCGGCAGCAGGGATAAGAACTTCATTATCAATCTCAGGGGAATCGCCCTCGGAACGGGCAATATAATAATCCCCTTCCCTGCGGTCGATAAGCACCCTGAGGTTGGAGCCAAGCAGGCCCAGGTTTTTATTCAGCGAGATCCCCTCCTGCACCTGCATGATCTCTTCAAGCCTTTCCTGCATGATTTTCCTGTTTACGTCATCCCGGAGTTTGAAAGCAGGTGTGCCTTCTTCATGCGAATATGCAAATACACCCAGCCGGTCAAACCCGGTCTCGCGAACAAATTCAAGCAATTCGCGGTATTCCAGGTCTGTTTCCCCCGGGTATCCTACGATGAAACTGCTTCTGAGGATAACACCGGGGATCTCCTTCCTGATGGTTTCTACAAGTTTACGGGTTTTAGCCGATGAAAGCCCCCGCTTCATTGACCTCAGTATCCTATTATTAATATGTTGCAGGGGGATGTCAATATACCTGCAGATATTTTTATGTTCCCTGAACACCTGTAAAAGATCATGAGGGAACCCATGAGGGTAAGCATAATGCAGCCTGATCCAGCCGTTTTCATTGATTTTTGCAAGATCCCCGAGAAGGCCGGCAATCTTCCTGCTGCCGTAAAGGTCAAGACCGTAATATGTGGTATCCTGCGAAATAACAATAAGTTCTTTGACCCCATTGTCAACAAGTCCTTTTGCTTCTTTCAGTATGTCGGCGGATGACCTTGATACATGGCCCCCGCGTATCCCCGGGATTGCGCAGAACGAACATTTACGGTCACATCCTTCTGCGATTTTCAGATAGGCATAATGTGAAGGTGTGGAGATCATTCTTTCGCCGAGAAGGCGCTTGTTATAATGTGCACCAAGGTCCCCGACAATAGTTTTCAGTTCGTTGACCCCATAAAAAGCATCGACCTCCGGTATGTCCTTCCTGAGCTGCTCCCTGTAACGTTCTGAGAGGCAGCCCATGACAAAGACATGTTTAAGCTTACCTTCCGTTTTTGCCTGCACGTATCCGAGGATGGTTTCGACCGATTCCTGTTTGGCATCCCCTATAAATCCGCAGGTATTGATGACCATGGTATCAATGCCTTTTATGGAGGAAGGATCGAAGGAGATTTTTACCTTGCTTGCATCAAGCTGTTTCTGAAGGAGCTCCGAATCTATGAGATTCTTGGCACAACCAAGGGAAACAATACCAACAGTATGGGGCCGGGATCTGGTTTTCAACCGGGATAGGATTAATTAAAAAGACTGTCAACAAATTCAACCCTGTTAAAGATCTGGAGGTGTTCCAGTTTTTCCCCAACCCCAATATACTTTACAGGAATTTTAAACTGGTCGGATATTCCTATCACAACGCCGCCTTTTGCGGTTCCGTCAAGCTTTGTAAGGCAAAGGGCGTTCACTTCGGTTGCTGCGGTAAATTGTTTCGCCTGTTCAAAGGCGTTCTGTCCCGTAGATGCATCCAAAACCAGGAGGACTTCATGCGGTGCATCAGGAATAAGTTTCTGAACCACTTTCCTGATCTTTGAAAGCTCGTTCATGAGGTTGATTTTATTATGGAGGCGACCTGCGGTGTCGATGATCACCACATCGATGTTCCTCGCGATGGCCGAATTCACTGTATCGTAAGCAACCGAGGCGGGATCCGCACCCATTCCCTGGTCGATGATCGGTACATCCACCCTGGCGGCCCATATCTTAAGCTGGTCAACTGCAGCAGCCCTGAACGTATCGGCCGCTCCCAGCAGGACCGATTTTCCTGCTTTTTTAAAGTGGTAGGCAAGTTTTCCAATGGTCGTTGTTTTGCCTACACCATTCACTCCAACAACCAGTATTACATATGGTTTCGAAGGGAGAGGGAAATCAAATCCTTTTTGGTCCTCAATGGAATTTTCCAGCAGCAGGCCGGCGATCTCCTCCTTGAGGATAATATTCAATTCACCGGTGCCAAGGTATTTGTCGCGGGCAACCCTGTTCTGTATGCGTTCCACTATCCTGACCGTTGTCTCAACCCCTACATCCGAAGTCACCAGGATCTCCTCCAGGTTATCCAGCACTTCGTCGTCAACCTTTGATTTGCCTGCAACAGCCTTTGATATCCTTGTAAAGATGCTGGCCTTGGTCTTTTCAAGCCCTTTGTCGAGGTCTTCTTTTTTATCCTTGCTCAGGAAACTGAACAGTCCCATGGTTTGGGTTTATATAAAAAAAGCTTTTTTCGGGTGAAAAAAGCTTTCCTTGTTTGAAAAAAATCGTTTAATCGAGCTTTCCTGCCAGGAAGTCTTTCACCTGGTCGTTGGGAACCATAGCTTCCTTGAAAACGTAAGCTCCGGTTTTCTTGGAACGAACCATGCGGATCACTTTAGTGTAATCTTTACCGGTTGTAGAACCTTTAAATGAAGCAACTACTTTCTTTGCCATAATACAACTTATTTAATTTCTTTATGAACTGTCACTTTTTTGAGGTATGAGTTGTATTTTTTCAACTCAAGTCTTTCAGGTGTGTTCTTTTTGTTTTTCTTGGTGACATAACGCGATATCCCGGGCACACCGCTGGTTTTCTGCTCCGTGCATTCCAGAATCACTTGAATTCTCTGGTCTTTGCTCTTCTTTGCCATGAAAAATTATTCTTAAAAATTAAGGGACTGCAAAAGTACAAACTTTCCCTGAATAAACAAAAATATTTTAATACTTTTAGACTATCAATTAATCCTGAGCTGTTTTATCCAATGCAGATGAACTGGAAATCCTATGTAAACGGCTATCAATCCTTTCTCCGTCTTGAGAAATCCTTATCTCTTAATTCCATCGAAGCATACCTGCATGACGTTGAAAAGCTGATACAATACCTTGAATTCAGCAGCAACAAGTCAGGGCCAGGGCAGGTCACGCTGAAAGACCTCCAGGAATTTCTGAAATGGATCACCGGTTTAGGAATGACAGCCACTTCGCAAGCCCGGATTGTGTCAGGGCTGAAAGGTTTTTATAAATACCTTTTACTCGAGAATATTATCAATAAAGATCCGACCGAACTACTTGAATCACCCAAAACCGGCCGCAAGCTGCCTGTATTCCTGTCGGTAGCTGAAATAAACGCATTGACCGGGGTTATCGATCTCAGCACCCCCGAAGGAAAGCGCAATAAGGCAATCCTCGAGGTAATGTATGGCTGCGGATTACGTGTTTCGGAAGTGGTCGGACTCAGGATAACGAACCTGTATTTCAGCGAAGGGTTTATTAAGGTGGTAGGAAAAGGAAATAAGGAAAGGCTTGTCCCGCTGGGATCCCTTGCCATGAACGAGATTGTTCACTATTTGAGAGAGGTCAGGACCGGGATCCCTGTAAAGCCGGGCAACGACGATATTGTATTCCTGAACCGCAGGGGATCAAAGCTGAGCAGGGTCATGATCTTTACCATTATCAAAGCTCTTGCGACGAAGGCGGGTATAAAGAAAAATATCAGTCCGCATACATTCCGGCATTCCTTTGCAACCCACCTGGTTGAAGGCGGGGCCGACCTGAGGGCGGTCCAGGAGATGCTGGGCCATGAGTCCATCACCACCACCGAGATCTATACCCATCTTGACAGGGAGTACCTGAGGAGCACCATTATACAATTCCATCCCAGGAGCTGAGCGCTCGTATAATTTATTTAAACGGCGAATCGGGCTCCTTGGCCATATGGTTGTATACCATCCCGTCCATAAACTTCGGGAAGAACTTGTTAAGGAGGACTGTGAGTTTTCCCATGGTCGTGAGGACTATCCTGTCGCGGCGTTTTTCTATGGCGTCGCAGATATGCGAAGCTACCGTTTCGGCAGGCATGAGTTTACTTTCGTCAAGGGGTGTCTCACCCTGGGAAGAACCGTCTTTCGACAGGGCTACATTGCGGATGTTACTGGCTGTGAAGCCCGGACAGGCGATAAGGACATGAAGTCCCTTTTTCATGTTTTCTATGCGGATGACTTCGAGGAGCCCGTGCATGGCAAATTTCGAGGCTGAATACCCAGTGCGGCCAGGAAGGCCTTTATAACCGGCTACTGAAGAAACACCTGCAAGCGAGCCTTTGGTTTTCAGCAGGTATGGCAGGGCGAATTTGGAACAGTAGACTGTACCCCAGAAATTTGTATCCATGATCCGGCGGATCACGTCAACATCCAAATCTTCAAACAAGGCCCTCATTGAAATTCCTGCATTGTTGATGAGTACATCGATACGGCCGAATTTTTGCACGGCAGCTTCGATCAGGCGCCGGCAATCGTCTTCATGGGTCACGTCGGCCTGAACCGTAAGAAAGTCGGAAGTGTTCCATGATGAAGTGAATTCTTCCAGCAGCCCGGTCCTCCTTGCCGCCAAAACGACTTTGGCTCCCCTGTTATGGGCTTCGATGGCCAGGGCCCTTCCTATCCCGGAAGAGGCTCCGGTTATGATGCTGACTTTGTTAAGCATGGGTTAAAGTTTGGAGCAAAGATAGGAAATGGAATTACGAATTACGATTTTCGAATTTATCCTGTATCCTGCATCCTGCATCTTGTAACGGGAAATTAAGTAATTTCGTAAAAAAACTAAGATGACCGAAAGGGAACTGTTCTACCGTTACCTGGGTTTGCCTGCATTCGGCCCTATGGCGCTTGACATTGTGAAAGCCGAAGGGGTTTATTTGTATGACCGGGGCGGAAAGGATTATATCGACCTTGTTTCCGGGATATCGGTCAGCAATGTGGGGCACAGGCATCCGCAGGTACTTGAAGCCATTCGTCAGCAGCTCGATGCATACTTATATGTTAATGTATACGGGGAGTTCATTCATTCGCCCCAGGTGAAACTGGCTGAAAAACTGGTGAGCCTCCTCCCCTCTTTACTGGATTCAGTGTATTTTGTGAATTCAGGAACCGAGGCAATAGAAGGAGCCATGAAGCTGGCCAAGCGTTTCACCGGCCGCTCTGGGATTATTGCCTTTAAAAATGCCTACCATGGCTCGACCCAGGGTTCCCTGAGTATACTGGGGAATGAAAAGATGAAACAGGCTTTCCGTCCCCTGTTGCCGGATGTAAGTTTCCTTGAATTCAACAATTTCAGTGATCTTGAAAAGATAACCCGGCACACTGCCTGTGTCGTCACAGAAACCACCCAGTCGGAGGCCGGGCTGATCCTTCCAGCCGACGGTTTCATGTTTCAATTACGTAAACGATGTAATGAAACAGGCACACTGCTTGTTATTGATGATGTTCAGATGGGTTTCGGCCGGACCGGCAGTTTTTTCAGTTTCGAACCTTACGGGATAGTGCCGGATATACTGGTCCTGGCCAAAGCCCTTGGTGCCGGCATGCCCCTGGGAGCCTTCATAGCCCCTAAAAATATTATGGAAAGCCTGGCGTTTAATCCTGAACTGGGGCATATAACCACCTTCGGGGGCCACCCGGTAAGCTGTGCAGCCGCCATAGCGGGGATAGACGTCCTCCTGGGAGGCCAACATCCGCAGGCCGCTGAGGAGAAAGGAATACTCATTGAGGGTATGCTCTCTGAAGCCCTTCAAAAAGGGTTAATCTCAGGTATCCGGCGTAAAGGCCTGGCGCATGGGATAGACCTTGCCGATGTCTCCAAACGCAAAGTTTTCCTGGATTCCTGTCTTGACCATGGAGTTCTAATTGATTACTATCTTTTTAAACCTGCAACTTTCAGGATCGCACCTCCTCTTGTTATCAGCGGGGAGGAGATCAATGAAGGGATGGGCAGGCTCTTGAAGGCGTTGGCTTCAACTTACCTGGGAGTTTAATTGATTTTTGCAATCCCCAGATTGCCGCTTTGTGAGCCGGACACAATGCTGATAAAATAGTATCCAGAGGGTATGCCTGAACCGGAAAGGCTTGCGTGATGGGCTCCCTTATCCTGGTAAGATGAAACAATAGTTTTTACTGTTCTTCCGCTGACATCGAAAAGCGATATGGTTACAAAATTATTTTCAGGCAAATAATAATCAATTGTTGCATTTTCCCTGAGCGGGCAGGGATGTGCCGAAATCTGGATGCCTGAATTCCCGGGTGGTATGTCAGAGATGCCTATTGTGGAAGGGGTTATTGTGCTGAAATATACATCCTCCTCAAAGTTGAGTGTATTGGTCCAGGCAAGATATGCCTTGCTGTTATCGGAGGCCATTGAAATATAATCTCCCATTTTTGCCTGTTGAGGCCACCCTATACGGGAGTCGAAAAGAGGCGACAGTTTCTGGTTCAACGACCAGCTTATTCCCTGGTTCAGGGAGTAGGAATAGTAAAGGGCCGATAACAGCGAACCCGGTGGTGAGTCGCGTGTATCGAGCCAGACCGCATCTATTCTCCCGTTTGGCGCCACCGACATGGTCCCGAACCATTGGTAGCTATCGGTTCCCGGGTCATCGTTTACTCTCACAGGTGCGCTCCAGGTAAGGCCTCCGTCGGTGCTGCGGGTGAACATCACATCGGCTGAATCACTGTTGGAGTATCTCGCAACAGTTGATAAAAGGTAAACATTATCGTTAGCAGGGCCGCCTGAATGGTCTACGGCAATACTGATCTGTCCCGACAAACCTCCCGGATTAACAAGCTGTCCGTAGGTTACCTGCCCGTCGAGGTCAACCATCGACATATGCCATTCAGGAATTGAATCGGGATACTGGGCGGCTGTCGATTTTAAAACTATTATCCCGTAAAAATCGGTCCGTCCTGTGGTGTATACTTCCCCGTTATTGCCAATAGCCATTGTCCCCCAGTAAGGGTTTCCGGGGATGTCGGTGCAATTCTCAAAGGTAGCCCCGTTATCGGTTGAACGGATGAAGGAGCCCTGGCAGGAAGTGAAAGATTCATTCCAGTCGGAATATACATTCCCTGTCCCGGGTCCGCCGCTGCGGTCGATGACCATCCATTGCTTGTCTCCGCCAAATGCATCTATGCCTGAATCCCAGGAAGATCCCCCATTGTCGCTTTTAAAAACTTTGCAATAATAACTGCCTCCATCGGAAGTCAGGCTGTTGTAATACACATATCCAAGGTCATCTCCATCAAGCACCGGGTCGCTTCTGAAGATCCCGGGCGTGATAACACCCGGAAAAGTCCAGGTGAGCCCGCCATCACCGGAATACGCGTAGCCCGCCTGCCTGAAATTACTGAGGACATTGTCAAATTGGCGCCAGCCAATAGCAATGTGCTGGGGATCGGTGGTATTGATACTCATGGAAGGTTCATTTGCCGCATCACCTGATATGTTGTCACCATTTGCATCCACATTGACCTGAACCATCGTAAAACCGGTGCTTTTCAGGCGGGGGGCAGTTGTGTGCGGGGCTGACCGGGGTGACATATATGGCTGATCCTGCACCTCATGGTGCAACCGGCCTATTGATCTCGCATTATCGTTTCCCTGCTGGGAAAAAGAATAAAATGGGGTGAGAAGCATCAAGGCCACAAACACTCTCCTATAAATGGATTTTGATTTCATGATGTGAAGGTAGGCAAAATTAGGCGGCGCCGGCCCTTTATATAAAGTGTTTATTTCGAAACAGATTTAAAACAGTATTTCCCCGACTTAATTATTACTTTTGTTTACTGCTGTTTTCACAGGCAGAAATAAACAATGTTATTTAAACCAATATTGACCACGAAGTATGAAAACAATAAAATTTTTGCTGATCATCGCTGCTTTCTGTGCTTTCCAGGCTGCCCAGGCACAAAAATCCGAATATAAGGTATTGAAAAACATATCCCTTGAAGGTGATGCCGGCTGGGATTACCTGTTAGCAGATGATGCGACCCAGAGGCTATACGTATCCCACGGGACCATGGTACAGGTACTGGACATTAAAACAGAGAAACTGATTGGTACCATTACAGGTACACCCGGAGTTCACGGGATAGCCATCGCGAAAGAGTTTGGCAAAGGATTCATCACGGCCGGCCGGCTGGACTCGGTAGTCGTTTTTGATCTTAAAACCCTGCAGGTGACAGCAAAGATCAAGACCGATAAAAACCCGGATGCTGTGTTATATGACCCATACAGCAAAAGGATATTTACTTTTAACGGGCGAGGCAGTTCAGTAACTGCCATTGATGCCAAAACGAATGAAGTTGCAGGCACTATGCCGGTTTCCGGTAAACCTGAAGCCGCAGTTTCTGACGGAAAGGGCAATATCTTTGTAAATATCGAAGACAAATCCAACATCACGAAATTTGATGCAAAGTCCCTAAAGATTCAAGCGGAATGGCCGCTGGATCCGGGCAAGGAGCCTTCGGGCCTGGCAATAGACCTGAAGACAAACAGGTTGTTTTCAGCCTGCGGAGATTCCAAGACCATAGTGGTAATGGATTGTACAAACGGCAAGATCATTGCCTCCCTCCCTATGGGTGACGGATGCGACGGCCTGGTTTTTATCAAAGAGGACCAAAACATAGCAGCTTCATGCGGAGAAGGAGTGCTGACGGTAGTTCACCAGAAAAGCCCGAAAGATTACATCGTGGTCCAGACTTTACCAACCCGGAAAAGTGCAAGGACCATTACATACAGTGAAGCTGAGAAAAAGATATACATGTCTTCAGCTGATGTGACCATGGAAAATAACCACAGAAAGATGACCCCGGGAAGTTTCCAGGTTGTTGTGGTAGGAAAGTAAACCCTGTTCAATGCCTGTTTATCTTCTTCCCGAGGAGCCGGTCTTTCCACCTCCCTCTGAAGCTGAACCGGACGGATTATTGGCTATAGGCGGTGATCTGTCCGCTGCAAGGCTGCTTAAAGCCTATGCTGATGGCATATTCCCCTGGTTCAGGGATGAGGAAGATATTTTCTGGTTCTCCCCCGACCCGAGGATGGTTTTATTCCCTGGTGAAATGAAGGTTTCCGAATCTCTCAAACGCCTGATCAGGAGCCGTAAATTCGAGATCAGGGCCGACAGTTCGTTTCAGCAGGTTATTGAAGCCTGTGCCGAAGCGCCCCGTGATGGACAGGAGGGTACCTGGATTGACGGGGATTTTATCGAGGCGTATGCCAGGCTTCACAAACTTGGCTTTGCCCATTCATTTGAAGCATACCTCAATGGCGAACTTGCGGGCGGGTTATATGGGGTTTCGATAGGACGTGCCTTTTTTGGTGAAAGCATGTTTCACAAAGCAAACGACGCATCCAAGGTAGCTTTCTATTATATGGTAGAGAAAATAAAAACCTGGCAGTTTCATTTCATCGACTGCCAGGTTGAGACTGATCTCTTAAAACGCTTGGGGGCGCGCCAGGTTCCCAGGACCGAATACCTGGAAAGACTGGCGTCAGCCACTGAATTCCCGACCCATCAAGGTGCCTGGGCTTTACAGGCCTAGCTTCTTCCTGATCTCCCCGGGAATGGCATTCTTATTAACCATGATATCCATGGTTTTAAGCATCACATATGCTTCTGATGCATAAAAATACCCTTTGTACTTGTGGTCATCCAGCCCCCAGGAATTTTTTACTATATAATATTTATTTCCATTCTGGTCTTTGGCGATACCCGTGATCTGCATCCCATGGTCATCGGTTGTCTGGTAGTTGTCAAACTCAAGCTGGCGCAATTCCTGGGTGATCTTTTTCTCGGGAACGGGTTTGTCAAATTTATATAACAGCTTGTCTTTTTCAGCATCGGTCATCTTTGCCCATTTTGCCTGCTCCAAGCCGGCAAGCTCGGGGGTGTTTTTATCGGGGACGACGGCAACCCCGTTCTTCCAGGAGAAGCCCTTTTCGCTTACATCGGCACCCCAGACCACGGTATAACCGTTTTCTATTGAATTGTCGATGATAGCGATCAGGTCGTTTACAGGTACATTATAATCCCCTTCCATGAGCCAGTTATCGGGCACTTCCAGGACGAATTTGGAATAAAAAGGATGGTGGGTGTATGATGTAAGTTCAACATAATCGTCGGCATTCAGGCCCATCATACCTGCAAAAGTCTGAGGGGTATAAGTCTTTCCTTTATAGGTAAATGAGGCAGGTGCCTTGCCAAGGTATGCATCCAGGATACCTTCGAACCCTGCATGCCATACCGGGGTGAGTTTTTTGTTCGGATTTTTAACAACGGCATCCACATAGGCTGAAAGCACTGCATCCATCTCGCCGTGAACTGGAAGTTTTTCGCCAATGGTAAGGCCGTTGAAAGCTTCTTCGGGAACCATACCGTAATTCTTCAGTACATAAGTTACGTCGTGGGCAGCGCCGCCGCCCCCAAAATTATGTTTGCCTTCAAAACGCACATAGATATTTGCTTTATCGGCATAACACTGGCGAACGCAATACATTTCGGAAAGGTCAAATGTGTCTTTCCCTGTTCGCAGCAGTTCTGATTCAAGGAATGAAATGGCTGAATAACTCCAGCAGGTCCCCGAACGGTTCTGGTTCTTGACACTTGTTGCCGGTAATTGCTTTACTACTGTGAACTGGTAGGCAGAGTCGGCTTTCTTTTCTTTATCCTGGGCAAAACCTGTTGCCGCAAGGAACAGTAACGGGAGGAGAATGAGTGCGGGTTGTTTCATGAGATATACTTTGTTAGGTTGACTGGCGCCAAAAATACTGACATTCCCCTCTCACTCACAAACTAATCGGTGAAGAAGGCGTTTTTGCCGATGATATCACCTGGAACTATTCAAAAGGATGTTCCCTTTTGAAGTCAGGCTGGTAATGAGCCGTGCTCTCGATTCCCTGTATCCATCCATTGTCGAGGCCAAGAAGTTCCATTTCGTCTAAAACTATCCCGTATTCTTCACGGGAAAGCCCCCTGCCCAGAAATGGGTGGCCAATTACCCCCGGGGTCGGGTAGTATTGCGACATCAGGGAAATGTGCAGTTTGGGTGAAATTTCCTCAGCGATATACCTTAACACCTGCAGGCTGTTCTGAACCTGGCCGGGGAGAACGAGATGACGGATCACGATTCCTGATTCGGCCACACCATTAGCCGAAAGATGAAGAACAGATCCTTTCTGCCTGTACATCTCCCGTATCGCAGCTGTAGCTGTTTCAGGGTAGTCACCGGCCTTTGACAGGGACTTTGCAAGCAGGGGGTCCATATATTTAAAATCAGGCAGGTATATATCGATAATACCTTCCAGAGAGCGCAATGTGCTTGCTTTATCGTAGCCATTGGTATTGTATACCCAGCGGGGAGAATAGCCGCTTTCTTTAACAGCCTGGATTATAATCTTCATCTGGGGAATGAAATGGGAAGGCGAAACAAAACCTACCATTCCGATTCCCCGGTCCAGGATAGATGTCACTTCAGCAACAATTTGAGAAAGTTCCATCCTGGATGAGGCCCTTGACCTACCGGTATCGCTGATCTGATGATTCTGGCAATAAATGCACTGAAGGTTGCAGTTTGTGAAAAAAATATTGCAGATTCCCCCAGGGCCCGATATTACTGGTTCCTCGCCTTTGTGGATGCATATCGAAGCAATGTTAAACGAAGCATCGCTGCGGCAAACGCCTGTTGGAGCCTCCAGGCGATCAACATGGCATTCCCGCGGGCATATTGCACAATCCCTTAGTTCTTCAAGCTGTTCCAGCAATTTTTTGGAAAACATCCCGGCACGTTCTTTTTCATAACTTTGATTCCACAAATTTCGACAATTAATTCAATACAGCGCCTGTCGACCTTGGGGGGCGCAGCCAAAATCTAGCGGATGTTCAACAAGTTTGATGATTATAAACATATTATCTGGGACTGGAACGGTACCTTGCTTGACGATGCCTGGCTTTGCGTCGAAGTAATGAACGGCATGCTCGAAAAAAGAGGACTTAAAAGGGTTAGCCTGGATTTTTACCGTTCGGTTTTTACATTCCCGGTAAGGGATTATTACGAAAAGCTGGGTTATGATTTTGACAAAGAACCCTTCGAAGAAGTAGGTATGGAATTTATGGTGCTGTACAACCGGCGCCAGCACGAATGCAAGCTTCATCCCGAAGTTGTGAATGTGCTTGAGGCATTCAAACAGCAGGGCTTCGGGCAATCAATCCTCTCGGCCAGGGAGCAAAACGAACTGCTCACTGAGACTATAAACCTGGGAGTCGACAAATATTTTGACAGGATATACGGCCTGGATGACCATTACGCCCATGGGAAGACGGATGTTGGCTTTCGGCTGATCTCTGACCTCGGCCTGCCCGCATCCTCTTTGCTTTTTATTGGAGATACCAGGCATGACGCCGAAGTTGCCTGTGAAATTGGCATAGATTGCATCCTTATTCCCAACGGGCACCATAGCGAAGAAAGATTAAGGGCTTGCAGCTTCCCTCTGGCCGGAAGCCTGGATGAATTAATCAACAGATTATGATCAACAAACTTTACTTAGCATTATTATTGCCTTGTTCCCTGCTGTGTGTTTCACCGCGAGCCCAGACAATTAAAGGGAAAAGCATTCAAACCCACACTGTAAAACTAAGTAAGGCAGAAGACCGGGCAAAAACAGGCTCTGGGCCGGCGATTGCCTTACTTTCAGATCTGCCTTATGCAGCTTCCGATACCATTATCCGTTCATTGTATTCCTTTCTGAAATCACAACCAAATTCCTCCTGCGATTTCATAAGCGCCGGTGACCTGGCAAAACGACCATCCGCACTCAAAAAATATACTGTTGTTATCTATCAAAAGAATACAAGCGGGCCAATCCCGGCAGAACTGAAGGAAAATAAAACACTCTCAGCTTTTAAAAAATATCTTGACGATGGCGGAGGCCTTCTGCTTTCGGGTTTTGCCATGCATTATCTCAACACGATCGGGCTTGAAGATGTCCAGCCTTCCGACAGCCTGAAACCCTGTATAGACGAAGGCTACGGAAGGAAGCTTGGTTTTCATGCTTGTATAGGACATCCTGTCTTTACGGGATTGAACGGGGGTGCATACATCCTAAGGCCCTTGACCGACCAGAAGGCAGGGCTTTGCGGGTATTTCGGTGATAAGCAACCCGGATCAGGCAAGGTCATTGCTGTTGACTGGGATTATATTTTCCTCAGGGAGGATTCGAAAATAGTGCTGGAATATTCTTCGGGAAAAGGAAAAATTATGGCTGTAGGCGGGTATATGGACTTTTTCCAGCCCAATCTCAACCGTTTGCACATTGAAAAGTTCACGTGGAACTGCATAGAATATCTTACCGGCAGGATTGAGGGACAGGATACACATTACTGGGACTATTCCCCGAACACTGTAACTGAGTGTTCAAACGATTCTTTAAAGAGCCGGGCAAAACCGATCAATCCGGGCAGTTGCTGGTCGGAGCCAGCCGATCCTCTTGCAATGGAATGCAGGTTTTCTTCCAATGATCCCTGGGATGTGGCAGGTGAACGGCTGTTAACGATGGGTACAGGGAATTCGGGGATAGAAGAGGTTTGGGCCCATCCGTTCATGGCTTTCAGGGATTATGAGGTCGGCATAAAATTTGATTATAAAGACACCATATACTGGCTTAAGGACCAGCGTCCTGAAATAATCAGCCATCCCTCCTATTTCTGTCGGCAATACAAGTTCCCAAGGGCCTACCTGAAAGAGATCATTGTTAATGATCCCCTTGAACCGGCAGGGGTGCTGCATTATGAATACAAGGGTGTATACGGGGCCGAATTTTTCATCCGCCTTAAATCCAATCTGCGGATGATGTGGCCCTATTCGGCAAAAGTGACGGGGAGTATCTGCCATGCCTGGCTTGATGATATACAGGCGTTAAAGTTTTCCGACAAACGGGGTATTCTCAATGTATATATCGGTGCAAACAAACCCGCTGTCCAGCATGTTTCGGGCCGGTTTTCTGACTTTGCCATTGATAAAAACTACAAAGCCGCCGGAATTCCTACAAATCAATTCATGGCTGCCGGGTTCCTTCACTACAGGCTTGAAATGAACGATCAGCTTGATGTCATCTATGTGGCAGGTAGTGATGGCAATAAAGAAATAATGCAGTGTTATGAGAAATATTCGGCTTCCCCGGTTGAAATATTTCAGAATTCCATACAACATTCAGTTGATCTTTTTAAAAACAGGGTGATGATCACCTCCCCCGACAGCAATTTTAACAAGGGCTATACATGGGCCCTGGTTTCCGCAGATAAATTTTTTGTAAATACACCCGGCATGGGTAAATCCCTGGTTGCCGGTTATGCGACTACCCGGTATGGATGGGATGGTGCACAAGAGGTTAGCGGAAGGCCGGGATATGCATGGTATTTCGGCCGTGACGGGCAGTGGAGCGGGTTCGCCCTGCTCGCCGCAGGAGATTATGGGAAAGTCAGGTCTGAACTCGAATTCTACCAGAAATACCAGGACCTGAACGGTAAAATACTGCATGAAGCAAGCACCTCGGGCATTGTCCATTACGATGCTTCCGACGCAACCCCATTGTATATCGTACTGGCCGGAAGGTATTTCAGGTACTCAAACGACACCGCATTTTTACGAATGAGCTGGACCCAAATCCGGAAGGCCATCGATTTCTGCTTCTCCACCGATACCGACAAGGACCATCTTATAGAAAATACGAATGTGGGCCATGGATGGGTCGAGGGAGGGGAATTGTACGGGTCTCATGCCACTTTATATATGGCCGGATGCTGGAGCGAGGCTTTAAAGGAGGCTTCCAATATGGCCTCTTTTATGAATGACCCCCAAAGGAACAGGTACAGGGATGAAGCTTCGGTTATAAACACTATCATCAATAAGGACTTCTGGAATCCCGTTTCCTCTTTTTTTAATTATGGAAAGAATGCGGATGGCAGTTTCCGTGCCGAGCCAACGGTACTGCCCGCTGTTCCGATGGGGTTCGGACTGGCAGAGCCGGAGAAGGCGGCTCCTGCATTAAGGCAGTATGCTTCAAATGTTTTTACCACCAACTGGGGAGTAAGGATAATCCGTGACGACAGCCGCTTGTTCAAACCGACAGGTTACCATTACGGCAGTGTTTGGCCGTTGTTCACAGGCTGGGCCTCCCTTGCCGAATACCGCTATGGGAATTCCGTACAGGGCTTTGCCCATATAATGAACAATTTGAATATATACCGGTCATGGGATTTGGGACATGTGCAGGAAGTTTTAAACGGAGCCGTTTACAAACCCTCAGGTGTTTGCTCAAACCAGTGCTGGTCTGAAACCATGGTGCTGGAACCATGTCTGGAAGGCCTCCTTGGACTCGACGCAGACGCCGGAAAAGGCCGGCTGAAAATCGCCCCTGCCCTGCCTGCCGGCTGGGACTCATTGGAAGTCAGGAACATAAGGATTGGAGGCAAATTCATGAGCATGAAGTTTAAACGAAGCGGGAATATGCTCTCCTACAGTTTCGTTTCGGAATACAATGAGCCGGTATTTCTGGAACTTGCCCCCTTATTGCCTGCAGGGACGCAGGTCCTGTCTTGTAAATTGAACGAGCGGGAGCTGCCTTTTACAATAGAAAATACTTCGAAGGGTGTGATTTTAAGGCTTGAATTCAGGACCAAAGGCGCAGACAGGATCAACATTGAGTTCAGGAACGGGATCGCCGTACTGCCCGTATGCCAGGAGCCAAAACCGGGGTACGCATCAGGCGGACTCCGGATTATTGAAAGCGGGCTTAGCGGCAGCGTATATTCTGTTATAACAGAGAATGTTGCAGGCGCCACAGGGGAAATCAGGGTTTGGATAAATACTATGCTCATTGACCATATTGAGAATGGCAGCCTGCTTGGGACAAATGGTAATATTTCCACGATAAGGGTCGTATTCCCCGAACAGGGAAAGACTTACAGCGAGATCCCCGTAAAGATCTATCTGAGATGAGAAAAATATTGTTATTATTATTGCTGTATCCATGTTGCCATGTATCGGGGCAGTTTCTGTCAAAGCTTCAGGCTACAAAGTCCGATGCATTATTTACAACCTATGCCGCACCGCTTTCCCGTTCATCTTATAAACTTGACCAGGGCTACCAGTTTTTAATTAATGATCCCGAAAGCGGGGTTGAGATAATTTCGGCCGACGGGCCTAATTTCGGGCTGGCAATAAGACTTGGAAACGAGACCAGGTTCAGGTTGAAGGAATTATTTAAAGAACCTATTGTAACAACTTCATACAGTGATATATTTAAATATTCTTATTACCCTTTCAAAGACCTTAGGGTTGATGTTTGCTTTGATGTTTATTCTTCAGGTTCAGCCTTTGTGGAATATACCGTATCCAACACTGGAAATTTCACGAGCCAGGTCACGCTTATCCCTTATCATTTTTATCCCTCATATGACAGCATTATCAATTTCAATCATGATAATTTATTTGATGGCTATTATTATCCACTGACTAAAAAGCCTGATTCCTGGATGAAAGAGCACAATATACCGATAAGCACTTCCTTGCAGGCATTCTTAATACCGGGCCTGGAATTCGATTCCCTTCTTGCATTAAATGTTAATGCAGGGGCTGCATCCATTAAGCCTGCCGGACCCGTTGATGCCCTCAGGAGCAGCATTGCTTTAAGAAAGATGGTTTCGCCTGCAATTACCGCGGTTTTCGGGATGAGGACCATTCGCCTCGGGCCGGGGGAATCGACCTGTTTCCGGATGGTTCTTGGCATTGAGGAATCAACAGTAAGAAAGCCGGATGCATTCAGGAAGTTAAAGCCGCTAATGCTTGAGGACCCAGAGAAAATAATACGGGAAGACGAAGCGGAATACAGTAAGATCCCCCTGTTGAAATTTCCATGCCGGGATTATGAAATGCTTTATTGGAGCTGTTTTTCACTGATGAGGCAGTGCATGATGCCTGCCGAGGGAAAATGCAAAACGAATTATTATGTTTTCTCCAGGGAGCCTAAATGGGGATGGGGCTATGGAGGACAGGTGTTCCATGAAAGCCTGAGCATGCTTGCCTATGCCTATATGGATCCGGCAAGTGCAATGAATTCGCAGCGGGTATTCATACAGAGGCAGCAGCCCGATGGGTATATCAACTACCGTACAGGGCCTTACCTTGACGAAACCATCCCGTATGCGAACCAGCTAACCACATCCGCCCCCTGGTTCAACTATATTAACTGGGAAATATACAAGATAAGCAACGACAGGAAGTTTCTCAATGAAGCTTATCTCTCGGGAAAGAAATTTTATACCTGGTTCGTAAGGAACAGGGATTCAAACAGGAACGGGCTGTGCGAGTGGGGTGCCGAAAGTGAACTGGAATCGGTTCGTGATGCGAGGGTTGCCGTTTGGGATAATGTTGGCAGGCCAGGGTGTTTTGAAGGTCCTGATGTTAACTCAATGCTGGTCAGGGAAGCGGTGTCGCTTTCCGGGATGGCAAAAACCCTGGGATTGACAGATGATGCAAAGCTATGGGACAACCTAGCTCGGCAAAGGTCGGCCCTCATTGAACATTTTATGTGGGATACCCTGAGCTGTTTTTATTATAATATAAATAAACTGGACCAGGGCTTCTCTTTCCGTAAAACCAATGATCTCAAGCTTAAGGAAATAATTGGTTTTTTGCCGCTATGGGCAGGCGTCAGCAGTACGAATCATGCAGATCTCCTGATGCGGTCACTGAGGGATCCCATGGAATTTCACAGGCCTTATGGTATCCCTTCCCTTACAGCAAAATCCGACTATTATAATCCGATAGGCTACTGGAACGGACCTGTTTGGGTGCAATGGCAGTACCTGGTTTACCGGGGAATGAAGGATTATGGTTACAAGCAGGATGCTTCGGAACTTATGGGCCGGGTGTTAGATAATATGATATGGCACCTTAAACAGGATCATGTTTTCTGGGAATTCTACAGTGCCGATGAACACCAGGCAGGATGGAATAAAACCTACATATGGGCCGGCATTGCTGCAAGAATGTTAATCGATGAATATTCAGTGAAATGAGAAAGATTTGTTTATTAATCACCCTTTCCCTCCTGGTTTTTACCGGCTTTGGCCAGAATTTCAAGCCGGTTGAGGATTATGTACGGATAGCTGCCCGCTGCGACGATCCGCTGTACACGACTTATGCTGCTTCCATGGCAAGATCCAGGTTATATGGTGACAAGGCTTATAAAATGGATTATTACTCATGCTGCATGCCGGTCAATTATTCGAGTGACCATGCAGGCCGTATATACTGCCTGTGGAAAGTTGACCAGGTTGTGATCGGGAAGATGTCGGAATATTTTAAAAAGCCCGTGGTTGATTTTTCCTTTCCTGATATGGCTATCACTGAATACGAGCCATTCAGGGGAATACATGTGAAAGAAACTTTTATGGTTTATAGTTCGACTATCGCCCTTGTTGACCTGGAAGTGGTCAATACCGATAACATCAACCATGAGGTTTCGGTTTACCCAATGCTGGAAGCAGAAAATGATTCCATGGAGGTAATGAAATTTGATACTGCCTGCAAAGCATATGTTGTTCACCGTTACGAAAGCCCCTACCGTCTTATCAGCAGCCTTAAAACAGAATACGGGTATCCGACAAAGGTGCGCGATATTTATACAGGGTTCCCGGCTCCGTATACTTACGGGGCTTATTTTGGGGACCTTTCCACTTTTTACAATACTATTAAAACAGATTTTTATTCGGAAAAGCGAAGCGATACACTGAACCAGCAGGTCCGGGGACTGTGCAGGTTTGTCGCATTGAATTTTAAAAAACGCCTGGCCGGGGGCCAGAAGGTATCTTTCAGGGTGCTCAGGGGGTTCCAGGGGCAGAATGAGGACCAGGCAGTTCTGGTGAAAGACCTGGAAACCATGAAAACTGCTCTGTTAAAAACATTTTATGAGGATGACCTGATATTGTTTTCAAAAATCCCAAGGATAAATTTCAAAACCAGGGATGAAAAGATTGCATACCTCGGGGCTTTCAACCTGGTGAGGGGATGCATGTACCCGCCTTCAGGCAAGACAAATTACAATTCCTATGCTTTCTCGCGAAACCCCCTTTGGGGCTGGGGACACGGGCACCAGGTATTGCATGAGTCGTTGAGCATGCTGTCATATGTATATATGGATCCCGCCTCGGCTGAGGGATCACAGAGAGTTTACATGGAACAGCAAAGGGAAGACGGTTTTATTGCATACCGTCATGGCCCGAGAGGCCTGCAGGACTACCCGCATAAAAATATGCCTACCACCTCGGCTCCTTTTTTTAACTGGATTAACTGGGAGATATTTAAAGTCAGCAAAGACAGGCAATTTCTTGAGGACGCTTATGCTTCAGGCGTTAAATATACAGGCTGGCTTATTAAAAACAGGGATACAGATCATGACACTACTTTTGAATGGGGCCCATACGGGATTATTGAAAATGTGAGGGACTGGTATAATGCGGTTTTCCAGGTTTCTGCCGAGAGATACCTTGATGTTGATAAGGAAGATATTTCAGATGAACTGGAATGCCTCGACCTGACCCTGATGATGATTAAAGAAGAAAAATCACTTTCAAGGATGGCCGAAGCCCTCGGGAAGAAGGAAGAGGCCGATAAATGGAAAGAAAGTGCCGATGCGGTGGTTAAGCTGGTCAATAAGAGGATGTGGGACGACAGTACGGGGTTTTACTATTCGGTGAATAAAAACAACCATGGCTGGTATTTTATGACCCGGGACCTGCGTAGGCAGGAGATCATAGCATTTCTTGCGCTCTGGGCCGGCGCTGCCCCCGGGGACCGCGCTGAAAAGCTTGTTAAAACGCTTACCGATACTACGAAATTCTGGAGAAGATACGGGGTTCCCACCTTATCGGCCCAGGATCCATGGTACAGTCCGTATGTGGACTACTGCTGCAAATGGAACGGACCGGTTTGGTTGCTTTGGGATTATATGGTGTATGAAGGCCTGAGAGATAACGGCTATACTGAAACAGCCCATCAGCTTGCCGGAAAAATGCTCAATGCAGTTGTAATCCAGCTTAAGAAAAACCACAATTACTGGGAATCTTTCAGCGCCGATAACGAGGTGCTTAATTCACCGCCAAATTATATATGGGATTCCATTATTGCCCGTCTGCTTATTGAAGAATACCAGGGCAGGTAAAATTGCAGGCATTTGGATGATTAAGGTAACTAATTTGCTGAATTTCCGTATAACCATATTGAATCAATTCAAAATGGTTAGGAAATCCCCATATATCCTTTTACTGATCCTGCTTTTATTTGTGATGGCCGGCCATTCCCAGCCATTACAGAAACAGGCGAATTCCATTCCCGGTAATTACAGGATCAGCGAGGAAGAAATGAGGTTATACAGGATGATAAACGATTACCGTACCCGGTACGATCTCCCTCCTATTCCCCTTTCCGTTTCACTCTGTTATGTAGCTTCGGCCCATGTGAAGGATCTGTTCTTCCACCATCCTGACCAGGGTGCCTGCAATTTTCATTCATGGTCAGACAAAGGGCCGTGGAAACCGTTTTGTTATCCGAAGGATGAGAATAAAAAGAATTCGGTATGGGATAAACCCAAGGAATTTACTCCATATAAGGATAAAGGCTATGAAATTGTGTACTGGGAGAATAACCAGGTGGATATAGACAGTATCATCAATTTCTGGAAGTCTGTTGATTATTTTAACGGTTTCCTTATGAATACAGGCAAATGGCAGGGAAATAAGTGGGAAGCCATCGGGATTGGTATTTATGAAAATTATGCCTGTGCCTGGTTTGGACAGGTTCCTGATCCTTACGGCCCCCCAATGCTTGTGGGCGAAAACCCTGCAAAGACTGTATCTTTTGATTCCGGGAGTAAAAAGGAAACCCCTAAAAAAGGTATTCCTGTTGCAGCTGTGGCCCCAAGGTCTAAAGACTCTATAGGAGGCGCAACCGACACTGCAAGGCACTCTGAAGTTAAATACTATATCATAGTAAGGAGCAATGTTCCTTTCAAGGACAGCGCGCAGTTCGTAAAGTTTTATCGTGATAAAGGCTTCCCGTTAAGTAAAAGCCTGTGCAAGGAAGGCAGGGCAAGGATTTCTGTATTCGAGACTTTCGACAGGACTGAAGCCATTGCAAGGCTCAAAAAGATAAAACCGGAATTCAAAGGCGCCTGGCTTCTTAAAAATTAATCCCCGTCTTTTACACAACGGAATCCGACCGTTGCATTCCTGTCAAGGCCTGGTGAAATCAGTAACAGCATTTCAGGATGGCAGGCCGGCACCGGCCCTCCGGTTACGTACCAGATGCTTTGGGTCGGATGATAATAACTTCCCCCCTTTATGATAGTGAAGTAGTAGGCCCCGTTATAATAAACATCGTTGGTCATCTGCCAAACGTTGCCAATCATATCTTCAACTCCGTAAGGACTTGCTCCCCCGGGGAAGGCAGTGACTGCTGTTTCATGGTTAAGGTTAAAATTGCATAGTGTGGAATCGGCTTTGCCGCCCCAAGGAAACTGCCTCATGTCGTTTCCCTGTGCTGCATACTGCCATTCCTGCTCGGTAGGCAGCCTTTTCCCTTTTTGCCTGCAATACGCAGCCGCATCATCGGGGCTGACGAAGACGACCGGTTTATTCCCGTCGGAAAGTTCAGGTAATTTACTGTTCTTCCATTGTTTCAGATAAGATGAAGTGTCGGCCGGCCGGTAATGTGCTGCTTGTATGAAGCGGAGAAAGTCAAGGTTGGTCACAGGGTACCTGTCCATATATAGTTTATTCATCGTTCTCACCACCGTATCGCTGTAATCAGGGAAAAGTATGAAAGGGTCCTGGGACCGTGGATCCCTCTGCGTATAGAACCTGAATTTCCCCTTCGGAATTTCAACCATGCCTTCAGGAACCGTTTTGGAAGGAATAGTGCGTTTAACAGAGGAAACCAGGTGTGGAATGTTTGCTTTGGGCAAAACAACGGCCTCATCCAGAAGTTCATCCTTATCAAAAAGCTGGACTACCAGTTTAGGGCAGGCTTCGCCAAACTTCTCCCGGTAAGCGATATTTCCGCTCCCGGCCGGGAATTCCAATCCTTTGTTACCATAGTTTGGATTTTCACCGAATACCTTCATCTTATCCCCTGTTCCAGAACTGAAAAACAGGGTGTCGCCAATATCCCTGAAATTGATCAGCCGCGGAAAGAGCGCAATGCAGCCTACGTTTCCTTCGCGACGGGTGTTAAGGTCGCTTTTGTCGAAAGGATCGATCTGAACTGTTATACCATTTTTCCCATTGATCTGAAGGGGCTTGACTTCCTGGTTGTTCCAGAGATCGACATAATGCTTTTCTATACCGGGTTCAGGGGCAATGAAGAGTGCCGCATTCCATCCCTGGGGTTTAAGGCTGTATATGGTATAAACAGTCTTATTCCCGGCCTGCCAGCGGTTTATATATACCGAATCGGTAAGGGTTGGAATAAGAGGCATCCATTGATAATTATGAAAGACAGAATTGTTCTCCCTCAATATCCTGGTAGTCCTTCCCATGTAGGCATATTCCTCTTTGATCCAGGAAGGCCTTCCCGGCCTCATTGTATTGATCTCAACGCCGTAGCCGTTGAAAAAAGCGCAGGCCAGTTCCCTGTGCAGCCTGTCATCGGCCAATTGCAGCACCCTGAAAATGGCAAAGTCGGGTTTGATAAATTTATTCAGGTTTAAAGGGGGCGGCATCACCAGGGCATCATGAACCCGGCCCGAAACTATCCCCGGCATATCTTTGGGAACAGCCATCCCCTCACTATACATGATAATACCCGGTTTTACCCTGTCGGCGGCAGCCTGGAGCTCCCTGCTTGATTCCCCTTTGGTGTCAAGCACCACACCGTCGGCATCAGTAGCACGCAGAAGCACTTCCATGCCGTTCAGCTGATCTTCCTGCCGTGTGCCCTCATCCCATGGATTGTATGAAATGAAATACTTCTTCCCTTTGCTATGGGCGAAGGCAGTTTGCTTCTTCAGTTCTTCCAGGCCACCTGGAAGGTCCCTGTACATATCCCACTGGTTCCTCTGATCGAGCCCAAGGCGCGGCCAGGTGGGCCATAAGGTAAAAATGTCAAATCCCCCGTTCAGGTCATCGAATTCGGTAAGCGAAGAATAAAAAGTGAATTTCTTTTTACGGTAATCGTAATATTTGTCATCCCAGGCAAACTGCAGGAGCATCAGGTATTTGCCCCTCATCCACTGCAGGTCAGGCCGTTCAAACATACTGTTATCAAAAGAATTGAGGTCGTATAGAAAATGCTTCTGAAACATTATTCTCAGTCCTTCCTGCCAGTCCCCTGTATGGGTATCAAAGTAAAGGCTGTATTCTGCCCAGCCTGAGGGTTGCAGTGTTACGGCCCAACGGTCAATAGCGGTCTTTTCCTTATCCCTGTTGGTTCGCCTTGCCATGGATGTAACTGAAATGCTGTCGCCGAGCGCCAGGTCAGAGAAGCCCATATGCCAGGCGTTGTCAGGGAGTATAACTCCTACAGGGCCGTAACCGGGACGGAAAAGCAGGGAACGGCATAGGTAATGAGGCCATTCTTTAGTGCCCCCGGCAGTGATATATACCTTACCGGGGCCTTCACCCAAGGGAACGAGGTTTTCTACCGTATGCTTTGCTTTGCCCTGGTTGGTGAACCTTACCAGGTATTTCAAACCCTGTTTACAGTTCTTGTCGGGAGAAATTATGCATCCGAGGGAATCGGCAAGTTTCAAAATTATGCTGTCGTTCCTGAATTCTGCCGCTTGGGATTCCGATCTGTATATGACACTGTCGATAAGCACCGAAAACAAAGGCGTAGGGGAATTCGTTTTAACATCCCTGCCGTTAAGGGTAAACCCATATATATTGACCGGGGCTGTCATGTCAAAATGTACGGCTGATACCTGGGCAGAAACATCGCCGGCCCCGAATGACGCCATCAGCAGGGCTAAAATCACAATGAACGTTTTCATAGGTCAGGAATTCCTTGATGCTTATAAAATCTTACAGTTAAATGTAAACAGTCAATATTCACTGTTCACTAGTCACCATTCACTCTTTTTTTCCCGTATCCCTTACCAATACAGGCGGGACTACCAGGGGCGGATGGGCATCGATCAGCTGCTGCATCTCATGCCTGAGCCTCACATTGGTGTTGATCGCCGAATCATAGGCTTTCCCGTATGAGACACCCTCAGCCATCAGTTTACGTTCAAGCAGTTCAGTTTTGATTGAAAGTTCTGTTTCTTCCGAAGATATTTGTCCGTCGAGCCAGATTTCCCGTGCAGGTATGTAGTGGTAGGCCATATCGTTTCCGCTGAGGCCGAAATCGGGGAAGATCAAGGCACGAACTCTATAGCCGTCAACAACCCACACGCTTATCCCCTCCCTTATTCCCAGTGGTACACGGTAGATACCCCTGAGTACAATGCTATCGGGGATCCCGGGGATTTCCCTTACTTTCGTTGCGTCTTCAGGGCAAACCCTATGCAGTGATGCTTCATGGGCCCTGCATATTGAATCCCAGGATTTTCTCATTTTCAGTTCAAGCATCAGTGAGGAATCATGGGACTTTTCATAGGTCCAGCCGAATTTGGCCATCAGGGCTCTTTCATTCAGTTCATGTGCGAGTGTAAGTTCGAATTCTTCGCAGGATACCGCATGGTCGATCCAGATCTCTCCTTTGGGGTTGAACAGGTAACGTTGTTCGTTCCCTCCATAAAGAAATTCCTTATACACATGTTGCCTGATTTTATAGCCGTCTACGATCCAGATGGCAAAACCCTCTTTCTCACCATAATATGAGCGGTATACTCCTTCAACTGTCTTGTTTTTATTGCATGAAATCAATATAAAAAGGGCGCATAAACCCAATAAAAGTCTGGTTCTCATAGTTTCAGGATATAATCCCCAAAAATAGGAATATAAAGCTATATTTAGTACTTTTGCATCTACTTCCCTTCACTAAAATGACTATACAGAAACTCGCATATGAATACAGGTTCAAGATTGGATTGGTTCTTGTTTTTGTCCTTCTTGAGAATGTAGCCTGGATTATTGAACCGGGTTATTTCGGCAAACTGCTCGACAGGCTGATCGACTATTTCTATGATCATGAAAAGGTCAATTATTTAAAACCCCTTTTTATCTGGATTTTTATATACCTCCTGAATGTGGTCGGGGGGACAATGCACCGTTTCCTCAGCGGCCGGATCTATTCGAAGATGTTTGCCGACGTCGCCGAGAAAGTCATAATCTTATCGAGAAAGCAGAAAGACCCTGTTTCACGGACGCTGATCAGGGCTGAACTTACAAAAGAGTTCGTTGTATTTTTCAAAGAAAGGTTGCCTGAAGTTTCATGGCAGTTTTGTGCGACATTCGGTGCCATCATTGCCATGTTTTTTTATGACTGGCGGATTGCAGCAGTTTGCCTTATTGTGGTCATCCCCCTGTATGTTTTTTCCCGTTTTTACAGGAGAAACGTGCTGACCTTGCAAAGGAACATCAGGGATACACAGGAAGACCTATATAAGGTTGTTGAGAACAGGAGTACTGCTTCCATCCATGAATTTTACCGCAGCATGGTCGGGCCCCAGTTCAAGATCGCCCGCTGGAATTCATTCAATTACCTTGTTATCAAGCTTATCCTGATGGGTATCTTTATTGTGGTGCTGTTTATCTGTGTTGATGTTGACAATTTCTCAACCGGTAATATTTATTCCATTGTTGCCTATCTGTGGACTTTTATCTCTTCAGCCGAATACCTTCCCGGGCTGATGGAAAGCTATTCCTCGGTTAAGGAACTTGGCCATCGTCTTAAGGAAGAAGACATCTGATCAGCGGTAAAAAAGATCCCTTTGCGCAAAGGCATGTTCATGCTCAAGAAGCCATTTTTTTCGTTTTAATCCGCCGGCATAGCCAACCAGTCGTCCGTTTGTCCCGAGGACCCTGTGGCATGGAATAATGACCGACACAGGATTAGCTCCGTTAGCTCCACGACAGCCCTGAAGGCGCTG